>OLOH01000006.1_pt1 | contig 245477 bp, 180 predicted proteins | sample 1673221 | NCBI WGS metagenome assembly OLOH01 (sample SAMEA3136767, study PRJEB25190) | human gut metagenome
CAGTGAACCATCCAGTGAAGGTATAGCCTTCCTTGGTAGGATCAGCCGGCTTTACCACTTTACTACCAACGGTAACAAGCTGAGAGTCAACTGCGGTACCCTGGTTGGATTCGAAATTAACGGTAACCGCCTTCTCGACACCGTACGTGCCGTCAGCGTTAGCAGTAGGAGCATAGCCTGCAGCGCAGTAGCTCTCAGGAACAGCAGCCGTGAAAGTACCGCCGGAAACTGCGATAGTGGCATCCACCGCAGCTGCAGCGGGAGTCACGCGCCACGAAGTCACATTTAGCTTGCCACCTTCGATCTTCAAGGTCGAGGGATCGGAACTCGTGACATCCATGTAGATCGTGCCGGCAAATTGAGCGTCGCCACCAATAATGGTCTCGCCAACCGTACCCGCTTCGGTCCAGGAGTCCGTCCAGAGATAACCGCCCGTCAGATTACCACCAAGAATCCTCGCTTTGTTCCAGTTCTGAACAACAGATTGCTTGCTAGTCAGCGTGCCGCCGTTGATGGTGAGCTCGCCATTGCTGTCGTTCTTAACAGCAATGAAGTTCTGCTGCTCGAACGTGCCGCCGTTGATGGTGAGCGACGACGTAGCGTCCACACCGCCATTACGAATCAGGGAAGATCCCTTGGATCCAGAATTGTTAAAGACGTTCGCCTGATCAATGGTCATAGTGCCATTGTTGTCAATGACGTAATAGCTGGTCTCGCCCGAGACTCCCTGGTCGTCACGCTTGATGGTGCCGGTCTTGCCAGCACTCGTATCGGTGATGGTCACGGTGCCCTTGTTCAGGATAGTCGCTTTCGCGGTGCCCGTGCCACCGTTAAGGATATGACCGTTCAGGTCAAGCGTGATCTGCTTGTTCGCAGCGATGGTGATGTTTTCCGTGGTGTCGTTCAGCAGCTGAACGGTCTTACCGGCTTTCTTCACCGCAGTAATGGCGGCTTGCAAGCTGGTGTACCTCGTACTATCAACCTGAGCAATTGCCGTTGCAATGCCATACGTACCATCGGAATTCTTAGCACAAGTAAGTCCATCAGCGAAGTAGCTCGAAGGAACCGACTTGTTGAACGTGCCACCCGATACCTCGAAGTTGTCGCTAGTGGCTTTGCCGAGTGCCCAGAAAATTCCGCTAAGCTTTTCGTTTACAAACTTACCACCAGTGACCTTTGTGGCAGCTTCATACCCATCCACCCTGCCGGTCATAACGACCTTAGCATACGAGGAGGTGTTTGTGGTCTTCTGGATAAACTCACCGCCGGTGATAGTGGTGGTGCCGTAAACCAGAATGACCGCCGTGTAGCTCCATTTCTTTCCGAAATCGCAAGTGAACGTACCACCGTTAATGGTCAGCGTAGAGCCTTCCTCACTCTTGACGGTGTTCATGCCGCCGGTGTAGGTGCCGCTGGTGATGGTCAGGGTGCCCCAGTTATCGATCATGGAGGAGCCGTTGTTGCCCGCCGTGGCGGTCACATCCGTCAGCGTCAGGTTGGCGTTGCTACCCTTCGTGACCTCAATGTTGTAGTAGCCGGTGCCGCCCATAACATTACCGTTCTTTACAGTAACGGTGCCGCTCTTCACGGAGATCGTGGCCTTGCCGGATTTGGTGTTGGTCAGGGTCTTGCCGCCCAGATCGAGGGTGATGCTCTTGCTGATGGCCACGTCTTCAGTCGCATCCGCCAACAGCGTGACGGTTTCGCTGCCCTGAGCTGCATCGATGGCCTTCTGCAGGCTGGAATAGCTCGTGCCGTTAACTTCCGCAACTAATGCCGTAGTGCCTTCCCCACCACCAGTTTCGGTCACAGGGGCTATTGCTCCATTGGTCGCTTCGCCCGTCGGTTCGGACTGCGCGGCAGGCGCATCGTCCGAGCCTGCACCCGTGTCGGTGTCTTTCGACTCAAAAGGCTGAATCAACTCAGTCGAAGATGACGAACCCCCCCCGATGTTGTATCGTCATCAGCCGCGAATGCTGCGGTTGGCAACATCATGGGGCACATCGCAACACCCATCAGGACCGAAATAAATTTGTTTTTATTGCTCATCTTCATTTCTTCCGCATCTTCCTTTCTGTTTTCTTTGTTTCCGATAATTGTTCTGTATGTTCATTCCCGTCGTTATAACTTTTTTTGCCGAGAAATGGTTTACTAAAAAAATATTTACAAGCAACCGCACCGCGCTCAAGCAGCACCAATATCAAAATGCACTAACAGCAGAAGCCAAGTCATAGCGCTCATTTCTCAAATGGCACACAGCGTCTTCACTCAGCACGACACAATTCACTTTTCCGATTCGCTTCATAAAAGCAAAAAGGGTACCTTCACTGTTTTGAAGGCACCCTACTGTTAACATGGTCCAAATCAAGGCGTAGTACGCTACTGGCGATATAGATAGCTTCACCGTTCTTTGAAACGCCAGACTCTTCCATTTTCACTTCAGCCATACTATCACCCCCGATTCAACAACACTTAAACGAAACAAATCGGCTTAATGATAGCAGATCAATAGATGTTTTTTAGGTTTAAATCTTTAAATCAAATACAACTCGTTTTCGCCGTGCAACGCAACAAGCTAACGAGTGACAAGCGCGTCCATTTCGATGCTCAGAAGTACCATGAGATTGCCCTACAAGCCAGCAACCACACGCACGACCTTTTAAACAAGTTACTATGCTCAATTTGAAGAAATTGCCAAAAGCCCGCCAACCTTCTTTCCGTGTTTAAGCGTCAGCAGGCTACCGCGCGCAAAAAAAAGGGGGGGGTTCGTCCAATAGCCCAACCCTCCCCTTGCGCACCTCAAGCTCACTCCTCGCTTCGACGGCGACGAGTTGCAACTGCAACAGCAATCAAAGCACCGCATCCAAGGGCCAGTAACACAGCAATCAGGAACTGGACCTTTTTGTCTGTAGGCAGTACATTCTGCTGCTCTGCAGTTCCGGCTTCCTCACTCGAGTCAGACAAAGCCAAAGCGCCATCTTCGTTCAACTCACCCAAACCTTCCTGACCGGATGGTCTGCCTAACACGCTGTAAGCTCCCTGATTCTTCAACGAATCGGAACCTGCATTCTGCCCACCATTCGAAGCTCCTGTGCCACCAGGCTCGCCTGAACAGTTGGAGTCGCTTGGCTCTTCGGGGTTCGACGGGCCATCTGCATCGCCAGGCTCCGACGGATTGCTTGGGTTGCTAGGATCGGAAGGGTCGCTTGGTGTATTGGGGTCATCAGGATTATCTGGTTTGTCAGGATTATTCGGCCCATCAGGGTTATCGGGGTCAACAGGGTCAACGGGTCCCACAGGCTCCTTTGCCTTCACTGTAAGCGTGCCAGGCTTAACCGTAACCGCAAAATTCGAATTGGATACGCTGGCACCAATTTCATATTCTCCCGCAGGCGAAGTAACATCTGCCAAGCACGAATAACTTACGGCAACACCCGTAGTCGAAGCAGGGCTTATCAGGCTCGATGTAAACATCGGGTTTTCCTCCCCTTCAAAGCGTTCAGCATCGTCAACAATAACGAGCAACGGAGCAGGAGAAACATCAACGGTCAGCTCAACATCATTTGCCGCCGCATAATTCCTGCTCGCTGCCGCATGCGCCACCACACGCGCCTTACCTGCAGAAACGATGCTCGCATAGCTGCCCTGAATCGAAATGGGGCTCGGTGAGCCATCCTCATTGGGAACAACCTCGTAGCTGACAGGCGTCTTGGCTGTGTTCTCAAACACAATGCCCGCATTCCCGTACGTAGCCGCATAGTCGGTCTTTCCTTCGATCACCTGCTCGGCAGGAGAAATGGTATAGGTTACCGTCTGGGAACCCGCCATATTCGGGTTCACCAGCTTCGCTTCTGCCGTATAGCTACCTGCATCGGTGGGAGCGGTACTGGTTGGACCGTATTCCGTGCCATTTGTACCCCGATAGGTTATCTCGTAGTCTTCAGGTGCAACACCCTGAGCACTAACGGTTGCCCCATGCGAACTGCCGTCGTAGGTTACATCTTCGGCGGTTAGCTCAAGATACACAGGCTTCTTCGCAATGGTGTACTTGATGGTTGCAGCACCTCTGTATCCACCGCTGTTCAACGTCGCCGTTGCACGGTAGCTGCCCGCATCAGTAGGCGGCTGGCTGCTTGAGTAATGGGTTTCCCCTATTCCCGTATACGTATAGGCAATGGCATCATAAAGATTCTCGGGAACGCCCGAAAGCGATGGGCCTTGTGGTTGGCCGCTATAGATGAATAGACTGCCCAAAAATGCCAGGTCGACAATCTTCGGCGTTACCACCAGCGTAAAGTGAGCCGTTGCAGATTGCCCCGAATGATCGGTGCAAACAATGTCGAAGGCAAAAATTCCCGCTGAATCCGGCGTTCCCGAAACCATCAGGCCCTTTTCGTTGACTGTAAAAGTAACGCCATCGGGAAGCTTGGAACCCTGTTCAAGCGCATACGTGTAGGAGCCCGTCCCTCCCGTTGCAGGATTGATAGAAGCTTTATATTCAGCGTGGGCAGTAGCTGTAGGCAGTGCGGTAGCATTGAACACCAGCGCTTCAGGCTCAACACGGGAAACGGTGGCATGGTTCGATTCGACTGTTGTTACGGTGCCCAGATACAACTGCGTAACCTGACAGTAATACTCCCCTGCATAACCAGCTTGTACTTCCAGCGTTGCCGAATGCGCACCTTCAACGGGCGTGCTCTGCCCGTTTTCGCCAACGCGATACCACTGATAGGTAAGTTCATGGCTAGCCGCCGCGCCGCTCGATACTACCTCGTGATCACGCACACTTTGTGCCGCATCGGCCGCAACCGACAAGGTCACGCTTTCCCCTTCGCGCACGGAGGTGTCTTGCGGCTGCGCATCAATCACAGGCGCCTCAGCTTCCATAAAGGCAAATGACAACATCTGCGAAGATGTAACGTTCTTTAGCTCAAACTGGTAGGTGCCGCCCTTGTAGTCGGAAATATCAAAGCTTCCCTGCAAAGCACCCGCGCCAGCGCCTTCACGCATCGAGGCTAGCGTGGTGCTCACGTGGTCAAGATAGCAGTTTTCATTGGGCGATGCCGTAAAGGTAAGGCTCCCACCAGGTATGACACTTGCAGATTCAGGGTTAACCGTGCCGTTTTCAGCAGTGGCTGCAACCGTGTATTTCTGAACTTCCTTAAAGCGCGGAACCACCTTCATGTCAGCTTCAGGGTAGAACGTCCAGTTAGCATCGGTACTCAAAGGCCTTGCGTTTTCTGCGTCCCTGTCGGCGTAGTTATACCAACCAACAAACTCGAACCCATCGTAGGGCACGGCAGAAAGCGTAACGGTGCTACCCGTATCAACCGAACGAACCAGGGCATAACCGCCTTCGCTATACGTATCCGAACCATCAACATAGCCGCCTTCACGCGGATCAACGGCAACAACCTCAACTTGCTCCTTTACGTAGTAAGCCGTGAAGGTCCTGTTAGCATAGGCAGGTCGCGCCATAACAGGGCTGAAGCCCACCGGCACACCCGCTTCGTCTGCCCAGTACTTGAACTTCCACCCAGGGAAAGGAATAGTGACCAGCACCGATGTCGACTTATAGGAAGTACCCGTTCCAGGAAGCACCATGCTGAATCCCGCACCCGCAGGATACGTGGCAACTTGGGCATCGAAGCCCGTCTCGTAGAAAACGGCAGTAAGCCTCATGTTCTCACGCGCAACACCCACATGTATGGCGTTGTAGCTCACAATAGCTCCCGCATCGTTCACCCAATGCGAAAAGTGCATGCCAGGATATGGAACAGCCATAGCCACAAAGGGGTCTCCCTTATCAACCTCAACCGAAGTGGCTGCCCCAAACGAACCAACCATAAAGGCAAGACCCCTAAACATAGAGCTTTGCGTTACGGCAATTTCAACCGGATCATCTGCCACAAACTGTGCATAGTACGACACGTCGGCACCAGCTTCGAATTCAAAGATGGCGTCGTTGCTTTCAATTACGTTGCCCGCTTCGTCGAGACTCCACCCCACAAAACGGTAGCCCTCGCCCGCCACGGCCTGCAGCGTAACGTTATCACCCGAAGAATACGTGCCCGCACCGAGCACCCTACAACCGCGCGCGCCCGCCTTACCGGAAACAACAGCCTTCGCAGAAACCGACACCTCGTAAGGGTCGGCAAAGCGCGCCTCAAGACTGAGTTCGCCGTTGCTGATATCGCGAATCAGATCCTCATCGATAGTAAACCAACAATGCGCATCCTTACTGAAAAGCGTAGCGGGCGCATTGCTGCTGGCACCATTGCTGCCAGCACCCGAATCACCGCCAGCTGCAGCTTCGTCGTCTTCGGACTCTACCAAATACCAACCCACGAAGCGCTTGCCGCTTGTAGGCTGAGCGTTCAGTTCAACGGTATCGCCGAATTTGTAGGTACCCGCACCCTGCAGCGCGCCTGAAGCATCAGGGTTTGCGTGCAAACTTACCAAATAGGAATCGGGCGTAAAGAAGGCAACGTAAGCAGCACCGTCCGAAACATCAACGGTACATTCAGGCAGTTCGCTCACCGTATTGCCCTGCGAATCCTTCCAGCAATCGAACATATAGCCAGGCTTGGCAACTGCCGAAAGCGTGGTGCGGTCGCCATTATTGAAAGTACCAAACCCGCTCGTGTAGCCCGCATCCGCAGGAGACGCAATGGCGCTCACTACGTACGGGCCTGATCCAAATACAGCAGTCAAGGTGACGCCACTGCGAACCGTAAAGGTATAAGCAGCATCCGTGCTTACGCATAAGCCTTCGGAATACCATCCAACAAAGGAAGCACCTTCGCTCGGGGTTGCTGTAACCGTTGCCTGTTGACCTGCTGCATAAGTGCCTGCACCTTCAACCGTACCAAAGCCCTCTGCCGCGTTAACAGCAACCGTAAACTGCTTCGGCTCGAAGACGGCTCGAATTGTCGTGTTCGCCCAGGGAACGAACCGATATTCCGCATCGGTGCTTACCGTTGCGCCCGTTTCGTCTACCCATCGCTTAAACACATATCCATCGTTGGCGTAAGCAACAAGCTGCGCGGATCGTCCCGCACCAATTGCTCCCGCACCTTCAACCCTGCCAGCGGCCGCGTCTTCAACCAAAACGCCCGTTGCATCGGTAACAACAGCACTCGCCTCAACGGTAAAATCCTGCTGTTTGAAGCGTGCAACATGAACATGGCTGCGCCCTTCCTTGCAGGTGAACTCGGCATCTCCTGACACCAATTCATCGCCCACATACCAGCCCTCAAACACATAGCCAGGCGCAGCGGTTGCCTTCAACCTCACATCGGAGCCGCGATCGGCGAACAAGCGGCTTGCCGTAACCGTGCCACCCTCTGCTGGGCTTGCCACGGGCAAACACACCACATCAAGAGGCTTGAAGGCGGCGACAATCGTACACTTTCCCGAAATGGGCGATTCCTCAGCGGAAAGCGTGCATTCCCTTTCCGTACTTACCAGCATCCCGTTTCTGTACCAACCCCAGAAAAGGAAACCAGGATTTGGCTCGGCAGCAAGATGAAGCGTCTCGTCCAAAGCATACTTGTCAGTATCAGGGTTCACTTCTTCGCCATTGCAGGTTACCTTGCCGCCCCAGTATGCATCAGCCGTGATAATAACGTCAGGGCCCTTCTTGAACACAGCCGTGTACGTTTCGTTCTTCGTCACGCATACGCGCAGCTCAGCTTCGGAATAGCGCTTTCCAGAAGTATCTTCCCAATAGGCGAACCAGTACTTGTCGTTGGGCGTTGCCTTTATGGTGACGTGACGGCCGTAGGGTAGTTCGACCGACCCCATGCCAGGATACCCCACGATCTCAACTTCACCGTGAGGGTTTATACCAGGGAGTAAGCCATCGATTTTGACGCCGACCTCATATTTCTTCGCTACGTACACCGCGCGAACAACGGTGTCGCCATCGGGAACAAACTCAAGATGCGCCTCATCGGTGCCCATAAGCACGTCTGATTCGCCACGATACCAGCCCTTGAAGGTGTAGGCATCGCGTACGCTTTCATCCAGGCTTGAGGAAAGCACGATCGGCTTGCCCACAACGCATTTCCCATCACCGACGATGGTACACTTGCCCGCCAAGGCGCTTGCGGGTTCAACCTCTACGCTAACCGTGCAGGTACGATTGAACTTGGCCACCAGATGCCTATCCGTTTCAGCAACGAAGGAATAGGTAGGGGTTTTCGAAATCTCGACAGCACCTTCAAACCACCCAACGAATTCATACCCTTCCCCCGGGGTAGCAACCACCGTAGCCTGTTCGCCGGGTCGCACTATCTGCTTATCGGGCGTAGTGTTGCAGCCAGTAATATCGTCTGCCGCCGAGCCTTCAACATCAACGGTGGTGGTGATGGTCACGTCCTTCTCGAACTCAGCAGTCAGCTTCACCACATCGGGCGTAGCATCGGTGATGGCCATCTGCATATGCGGCAGCGTGGAGCGCTCGATACCGTCTTCCTTCCAGCACGCAAAGTGATACCCAGGGTTGGCAATGGCGTCAAACTCAGCAATGGTGCCTTCGAAGTGAACGCCCCCGCCCTTTACAATGCCGCCAGCCTCAGGTTGAGCGGTGGCGATGATTTCAGCGGTATGGTCACCCTTGGGCTTATCGGGGTCGCGGTCGTGCTTATGATTCTCAAAGATTTCCTCTATCTCTTTGAGGGCCTTACCCCCTACCTCTATGAGGTCTTCGATAGTTTCCGCTTCGCCGATTTCGATAATGGCCGGAACCGCGATTGGGTCGACGAACTCGCCGAAGCCACCAGCCGTTGAGGCAACAATCGCCACACCAAGCGCCGTGATCAGGGCAGCCTGCAGCGCCTTAAACGCTTCATCCCCGTCCGGCGTAGGGCGGAAATGAGCGGTAAGCTGGGTATCTCCCGTAAGCGTGAAGGTATAGGATCCGCTTTCTGAAACATTCACTCGGTTACCCGCTGCATCGGTAACGTAGTCGAGCACATAGTACGGCTCAGGAATGGCAACCACCGTAACGCTCGAACCAATACCGTAGAGCCCTGTTTTAAGGAACGAGCCTTGGGGGCTGCCGTCTTCCGTGGTACCGTCAACATCAAGCACAACGCTTGCCTGTTGTGCGCAATACCACGGGGTTATCTCAACCTGCGCTTGACCGTTAGAAGGAACCACATAGTCGCAGGTCAGGCTGTCGCTGATTAAGCTTTCGTTACCGCTTTCCCCTTCGTACCAGCCACGGAACTGCGCGTTGTCGGTGGTAGCGGAAAGTGCAACTACCTCTCCTGCTCTACGGTAGCAATTGCCCGTGGTAGGCGTTACATGAGCATAATTCTCCGAAGCATCGGTCGACTTCGCCGGGTTTACACGCACGGCGACATCCTTCAAGACGAAGCGCGCCTCGATGCTCATATTCATATCCGGCTTGAACACGCACACGCGCCGCTCGCTCAAGCATGCGCCCGTTTCCTTGTCATACCAGCCCACGAATTCGATGTCGTCATCGAGCATGCCGAGCCGTTCGGCGTCGAGCGCGACGAATTGACCGGCGAAAAGGAACCTCGAACCCGAAACGTTCGGGACCTCAACGCCCTCCATAAGCGCTCTCCCGCCTAAGCCAATCGTCTGCGAGTAATCGACATTCACTGCAACTACCGGGTCGATAGGCTTGCCAGGGTCGGGGTCAGGCTGCTCCTTTTCCCTGAGGATAGCAACGGGATCGCCCTTTCCCTCAACGGTATACGAAACGGTCGCGGAGCCCTCGCTCCCAACGATTCGGTAAGCGCCATCTGAATAGACCCAATAATCGATTGACCATTTCGAGGAATCGTAGTTGCACGTGATCGTTACCTCTTTGCCGGGATATGTGGCGAACGTTTCTCCATAATTACAGTTATCGGCAACGATAGAGAACGTCACGTCTTCGACTTCGTTCCCATCCGCGAGATTAAGCCGCGCCTTCGGGGAAACCACGATCTCGTCGGCGAACACGGCAGTGAGCACGATGGAACGCTCGACGGAAAACTCGTACGTTTTCTTCTCGGAAAGAACGTTGCCCTTCTCATCAGCCCAATAAGCGAAGAGCCTGCCGTCGAGCGTCGTTTCGGCGCTCACCGTGCACGTATCGCCCAAAGCAAACTGGCCGCCGCCCGTTGCCGTTTCTCCCAGCTGAGCGGTCGGGCTCTCCACGTACACGGAAAACGCCGTGTTCCCCTCTTCTTGTAAAATACCTGATGAATAGGCGTTAAGAAGATGGTCGCCGTCGTTGTAGGTCGCACGCACGGGAGCGCCGTTGTCGGACGATTGGAAGATCGTCCCGTTATCGGGGCTGAAAGAGAAGAATTGACTGAACGCATAATTGCTCGCGAGGTCGGCGTAGTCGAAAGTGTGCTGCGCACCATCATAGTTGAACTTGACTTGCATGCCGCCAAGGGAAACTGCTTCCCCTTTTTGGTATACAAGCCTGTCTGGATCGCTTACGACACTGATAGACAGATACTTCGAAGCATCGTAGGGCAAGTCATAATTACATGCTTCCCAATCACGTTTGACTTCGTAATCTTGATACAATTCGAGCGAACGTGCAGGAACAAGAACTTTTATAAAACCATTCGGAAACGTCTGGGAATCGACAAGCACCGCATGGTCACACTGGAAATATACGAAGCTGAGTTTGGTTTCGGCGAACGCTTCCTGTGGGATCTGGGTTATTTTCGACCCTTTTGGCAGAACAAGGCCACCGCTCATATCGGTATTTTTGAAGCAGCTTTCACCTATGCTTGAAACGGTCGTATTCGTTTCAAGGCCCGTAAGGCGCAGACTTTTGCAGTCCTTAAACGCACAATTTCCGATAGTGGCGATTCGTTCATTCGTCCCTAGGCCCGTATCGATCAAATGATCGCACCCAACAAAAGCGTATTCATTAATGGCGGTTACCGACGTATTGGCGCCTAACCCTGTATCGGTAAGGCCATAGCAATAAGCAAAGGCCTCAGTCCCTATCGACTGAATGGTCGTGTTTTTGTCCAGACCCGTTTCAATAAGGTCATAGCACTGACTAAAAACACCGTCGGGAAGTGAGGTAAGACCCTGTATTTTATCTAAGCTGGTGGTGGTGAGACCGCAACACGAAAAGCAACCGTAACCCATTGCCTGAATAGTAACGGGTTCGTTAAGGGTAAGGCTGGTTAGGCTAACACAGGTACCGAACGCCAATTCACCAAGATACCCAATGCTCATTCCCGAAAAGTCAACCAAAGCTAGATTACGGCAGTCATGGAAGGCGGAATCGTCAATCGAGTCAAGCGTTTTGCCCTCGAAGCGCACCGATTTCAGGTTATGGCAACTGGCAAATTGGAGATAACGAATAGAAGTAACCTCAGAATCTACGATGAGGTTAGCAACATAACACGGCTCGATAGCGTCAGCTTCTTCCGTTGGCTGCTTGAGCGCTCCCGATTCATCACATTCATAAAGGTTGCCGTCTGCCATAAGCTTGGCGTATTCACGCACGTAATCGATCGAAGACGAGTCCGATGTTGAGCTGTTAGCAGCGTCGCTGGAGGTAGCGACAGATTCGCCAGTGACCGCTTCGTCGGCAGAGTCGTTTTCCCCTACAGTATTTTCAGAATCAGACCCGGAAACATCAGCACCCGTATCAGCGCTCACAGCAGTATGAACTCCGGGCTCTTCGGCGAATGACGACGAAGGAACAATAGGAATAAACGACACTACCAACGCAAAACTCAGCAACACGCGTAAGGCAATATCAAAAATGCGAGCACTTTTCTTCACAGGATTCACTTCCAATCGCAGAAAAACGCAGGTTCGAGTGTATGTAAACAGTATGGTGAAAGTATACAGGAATCACCCATAATCTCCCACGCTTGAGTCAAACGCGAATACACTCGCACTACCAAAGAGGAACGCCAAGCGCTTCTATTTTGTCGCTATCAAACCCAGATACGACTCGGTAAACGAAAGACACCCGCCCCATTGCGCAAAACCAGTGCGAGTCTAAAGCCGTAGCCACCAAACACGAGTGCACTCGCACCATCGAAAAAGTGCAGCAATACCGCTATCCACGCGCGATGTGACGGGGATACCACTTCTGAAACCACGCGGTAAAAACGCCCATCAACGCAGGCAGGACCGAATTGATGGCGCCGACAAGGCTGGCCGCATCCGTCTGCATAATGAAATACGTCCAGATGGGCGTAACCAGATAAAGCACTCCCCATGCCGCGGTAAGGATGCGGTTCGTTCTCATGAAGATCGGATTACGCAACGCCGCTTCCCCGTTGTAGTTGTTTTTAGAGTAATGCGCGGTTAACGGCACTTTCGCAAAGCAGGTAGCCGTCCACATCACCCCGAACAAGAAGTACGACATCGGGATTATCAGGGCAGGCGATGCTCCCGCCAGCAACGCAACGGAACATGCACCTACTCCTAAACCAGAAATCTGGTCATACAACGTAGCCTTTGTCCGATGCATCAAAACAGGCAGCAGCACACATACCGCCACACTGATCAGGCTACCCCAGAAGCTATCGATGGCTGCTGCAATCCAGAACACAATCCAGGGAATCAAGAGGAGCAGCATGTTGGTTTTTGGCTCGCTGGCGTTTTTGCCACCGTCCGCACCTTTGTCGTTAGCGGACCTGCTCACACCCGACTCGCTTTCGCCCGTATTCGCACCCGAACTCGTAGCCAAGCCGAAATACTCATCCCAGTGCATCATCAGGTCGAAATCGCCCTCCACGGAGTACAGATGCTTCATGAGCGCTTCATCTCCAGCAATCTCGCCGCTTGCAATTGAGCGCCAAACATCAAAGGGCGTGTTGATGCGTGTGGTGCACTCTGCGTCGAAACCTTCTGCGGGCTCTTCCTCAACCCGGCTCCCCTTCGCCCCAAGGGTAATGCGATAGACCTTGCCGATGTCGGTATAGTTCATGTCGAGTAGAACATCGTGCCCCGGCCAAGCCTCTTTGCAGTAAAGGGCCGCCATCTGCCGGGTGAACACCAAGCTAGGATCTTCCTTCTCCCCTGATTCGCCCACACCCCAGCTGGCATCTGCCATTGTCTCAAATACGTCGCGCGGGAATAGGTTCTGGTCGAGCTTGCTGCGAGTTTCTCCCGTAATACCGCCAGAAACGAATTCCTCACCCGCTTTCTTTACCCAAGAAAGGTACTCGTCGGTGCGCTCCGAAAGCTCTTTCACCCTGAAAAGCTCACCCTGGCCGCAGAAAAGCGCGGTATAGCTACCCTTTCCACACAGTCGGTCGTACAAGCTAGTAACGCAGTCGTAGTTGCCCTTCGCGGTATAGAAACCACACGTAGAAATAACTACGGTGCGTTTGCCGCTCATGTCGTAGCGAGAAGGATGCCCGCCGCTTTCCGTTTCTGTACTCATGAACGGAAGAGACATAGGAAGCTGACGGTCGATGAGGGTTTTCAGTGAACCGGGCAACCCGAAGTAATACAGAGGGAAGCTCCAAACAACAACATCGGCCCACAAGATTTTATCGATAACCCCCTGCATGTCGTCGTGAATGCTGCAGGTACCCGGCGTCTTGCTCCAACAGGAAAAACATCCCAGACAAGGCTTGATGGTAAGCGAACTGATGCTGAGGGTTTCGACCGTCGGTGCCTGCCCGTGGGTGCATTCTTCCTGCGTAGCAATTCCCTGCAAGAATGCGCTCGTCAAACGCCAAGTATTGCTTCGTTTGCCCTTGGGGCTACCATTGATTGCCAGGATGTTCATTGGGCGCTCCTCAATTCGGCGGCGCATTGTTCAGCCCAGTCGATGTGCATCTGAAGGCTCCTTCTGCCAAAATCGGCGGTCATGTTCCAGTAGAGGCTATGATCTTGCAAGCCTAATTCGTCTTCAAAATAGTTGATACTCTGATCAATCTCAGAAAAGGCAGCAAGCTGTTCGCGGCATGCCTTCACAATGCCTTCGAAATATGCCACGTTTTCTTCCCTACTCCGGTTCCCCAAGAAGAACACCTGCATCAATAAGGGCACGCGTGTAGCTCCTGCAGCGCAGTCAGAGGAAAGCCAGCTCAGAAGTTCGGTGCGACCGCTTTCTGTGATGGAGCAGACGTTCTTATTGGGTTTTTCGCTTTGCTCGACGGTGGTGATGGTTATCCATCCATTTTTTTCGAGGGTGCGTAACTCACGGTAAATCTGACTGCTTTGAGCCTGCCAAAAAAAATTTAGAGACTTGTTAAAAACTTCCCTGATCTCGTAACCAGTCATGTCGCCGTAATTCAGAAGGCCAAGTATTCCATGTTTTAACATCGCTCTCTCCATGTTAAGGCTATTCCACTTGTATATTAAAATTATAGACCACTAATGGAATATACCAAAACACAAAAATGTAATAATTTGGTAAAGCCAGGATTCAGACGCATGAACAGCTTTGCGATGCGATATCAAACTTGCTTTATGCCAAACGCAATGATCTACCCCGCGATTTCGTCAAGCTGCCTCTAACGAGCGACCTCCGACGTGACAGGCCGGCGCTCTAACCAACTGAACGAAGTTAATCCTTAGAAGAAGTATTTACCTTTGATGGGGAGGTTCGATTCACCCTATTCAAAATCTTCCAATAATGAGGAACAAAGGAACATACAAGAAGCGATATTGGGACATGGGTTCATTCCACTCAATGGGTATCTATGGCACTCTTTCATAAGGAGCATAAGGAGCGCATAACCTTGATGACACATGTGAGAAAGGGCACGAATATGAATAGCGATGTTAAGAAAAGCGTTGATGCGAAAACGCAGTATTTTAATGAATACCTCGTCGTGCCTGATGGCCTAAAACCTGAAGTAGATGCATTCTGCAGCGAGGTAGTCTCGCTTGGTGAAGAGTGCGCAGATTTCGATACCTTCGAGAATCGCTTCGCGTCTGAAGGGCTTTCAGAAAAGTTTGTGGCACTCATCTGCCAATGCACCCAGAAAGCCTCCCCGCAAACAAAAGAACAACGGCGGGAATCACTCAAAACCGCCAAAACCATGATGTACGAAAATCGAAAAGATGCAGCAGAATACCTTGCAGATTCAGTACTAACAACTGCTAGAGTTGAGGCCGAGGGTCACATTCTCAAGGAAAATAGAGAGCGAATGATCAAAGAGGACACTATGGGCGACTACACAAGAACAAAGAATGCGATAGAAGATGGTGTCGGCCTCTTCGGGTTCCTATTGAATAAGTTCAGGAAGTAGCAAGGCATTCATGAGCTTAGCCTTCTGCTCGTCGGCAATCATCGAAACAACCTTGTTGAGCTTCTCGTCAATGCCATGGAGACTATCGCTGATCTCGGTCATATACGCCTGGCCAACCACCATGGCAGCAGCGGCAATCGCCACATGGGCACTTGACGGTGACGTAACGTCACGCGCGATAATAGGTTGCTAAACTACTTTGCGATTCCACGTGTGAGAGGAGCACGGCATGCCTGCATACAAAGATGATCTGATGACAGTTGGCGAACTCGCCCGGCGCGTGGGCGTGACCGTGCGCACCATCCAGTACTACGACCAAAAGGGTCTGCTGCACCCCAGCTCCAAAAGCGAGCAAAACCAGCGCCTCTATTCGACCGACGACGAGGAGCGCCTCTATCGCATCCTCACCCTCAAGTTCCTCGGCTTCTCGCTCGCGCAGATCAAGGAAGCAGAGGGCATCGACGACTGCCAGAAGCTCTCCGGCGCGCTTGACCATTGACCATCGCATGTGCGAGCTGGAACGCGAGAGAATGGAGATCCTGCGTAACATCAACACCATCAGCAACCTCAAAGAGCACCTGGCTGCGAGCGAGAGCGTGCGGTGGAGCGACTTCGCCCAAGCCATCAGCGATATGCAGAACCGTGAAGACGTGCTGTGGATGGCCATCAACGGGGAGGGCTGCGACGAGAGCAGCGTCCCAGAGCTCACCCACGAGGCGGTCGACCGCTGGCACGAGCTCATGAGCGATACTATCGAGGCCATGCACGACGGCGTGCAGCCCCGAGGCGAGCGCGGCCGCGAGCTGGCAGCGCGCTTCGAGCGCCTCGGCGGCATGCCCAGCGCCCTGACCGGCCTCAAGCGCCTCGCCAACCAGCGTACACAAGGCCCCAAGAAGTACGGTCGAGACTTCTACGCGGGCATCCAACGCAGAACGCTCAGCTTCCTCAAAGACGCGCTCGAGGCGCTGCACGAGCAGGCGTGACGCGCGACCCACTCACACTTGCGCAAGGCGTTCCATTCGGAATGCGCCGCCGACCCATCCGCACCCCCCCCAAACCGTTAGCAGAAGTGCGACGGGATCGACGCACACGACGATCTTCGTCCCCAACGAGGAGACCAAAGCCAAACGTAACCAGACTTGCTGGGTGGGGCAAGCACCCAGGTTAGCTACCTGCGGCCTTGCCTGTTATTGCAAGTTAGCATCACGTTGAACATATAAGATTCTTCGACTCCGGCTCTGTAGGTCTCCGCTCACAATGCCAAGTTATTCCTGTCAATGAAAAACCAGGCCCCAAACAGGGCGCCCGACCAGATCACGGCCTTGATCGGCATGCCGCGCCGCTCGCCAACTTTTTCTCGTGCAGCACTTGACCATGACGCAGCGTCGCCCGTTAACATCCTCACTCGGTTTCGAGAGAGGAAAGACGATGATCGTTTCATGGATGACGACCAACAAGTGCAACCTCAAGTGCGAGCACTGCTATCAGGACGCAGCGGACTGCGACAGCCGCGAGCTAACAACGGTCGAGGGCAAGGCGATGATCGAGCAGATCGCGCGCGCCGGCTTCAAAATCATGATTTTCAGCGGCGGTGAGCCGCTCATGCGCGATGACATTTTCGAGCTCGTGGCGCACGCCGCGGCCCAGGGTCTGCGCCCTGTGTTCGGCAGCAACGGCACGCTGATCACCGATGAGGTCGCGCGCAAACTCAAGGAGGCCGGTGCGTGCTCCATGGGCATCAGCATCGACAGCCTCGACGCGGCAAAGCACGATGCCTTCCGCGGCGTTGCGGGCGCCCACGCAGACACCCTCGCGGGCATCGAGGCATGCAAGCGCGCGGGCCTCAACTTCCAGATCCACACCACCGTGGTCAACTGGAACCGCGACGAGATCTGCGACATCACGGACTTTGCACAAAGCATCGGCGCGGTCAACCACTCGATCTTCTTTCTCATCCCCGTGGGGCGCGGCAAGTACATCGAGGAGACGAGCCTCAAGGTACTCGAGAACGAAGCACTGCTCCAAGACATCATGCGCAAGGCCGCAGACGTCGACATCGACGTCAAACCCACCTGCGCGCCGCAGTTCACGCGCGTCGCCGACCAGCTCGGCATCCCAACCCGCTACACACGCGGCTGCCTGGCCGGCCTCACCTACTGCGTTATCGGTAGCGAGGGCATCGTGCGCCCATGCGCGTACATGACCGAGAACGCCGGCGATGTGCGCGAACAACCCTTCGATGAGATCTGGACAACGAGCCCCGTGTTCGAGCGCCTGCGCACGCAGGCTTACGGCGGCAACTGCGGCGAGTGCGAGCACAAGAAGCATTGCGGCGGCTGTAGGGCGCGCGCGGCGTACTACCACGACGGCGACTACATGGCACAAGACGACTACTGCGCCTACGGGCAGAAGCTCGGCTGCATGGGCGCCTAGACTCTGGCGGCAACAGCCCGCTGCTCGGCAGCGACACGAGACCGGCGAGCAATCAATCGACGAAAACCAGCGGCGCCACATTCGGCAGCCGCACCAACGAGACAAGGAAAATCGTATGAAGAGAATCGCAACAAAGACCTGCGCATGCATGTGTGCACTAGTCCTGGCGACAAGCGGGAGCGCGATGGTCGGATGCTCTGGCAACAGCTCCAGCAACGACGGCGCGCAGCAGGGCGCGACAAGCCAGGAGGTCGGCTACACCTTCACGGACGATCTAGGCAACCAGGTAACCGTGAGCTCCCACGAGCGCGTCGTAGCGGGCATGGGCAGCTTTGCGAACATCTGGGAGCTTGCCGGCGGCACGCTCGTCGGCGCGTCCAGCGATGCATTTTCCGATTACCACATCGAATCCAAGGCGGAAAAGGTCGGCGATTTCTCTTCTCTCAACGCGGAGTCCATCATCGCCCTCGACCCTGACTTCGTCATCCTGACTGGTGCAAACTCCGGCCGCGGCGGCGGCGTCGCACAGACCGACCTCAAGGACACCCTGCAGGCGGCGGACATCGCCGTGGCGTACTTCAACGTGACCACCTTCGACGACTACCTGCGCATGCTCAAAACCTGCTGCGATATCACCGGCGACACCAAGGCATACGAAGAAAACGGCACTAACGTCGCCGAAAGCATTGCCGCCATCAAGAAGAAGGCCGAGGGCAAGAGCGCCGGCAGCGTCGCGGTGCTGACCACGTACTCCGGCGGCACTCGCGTCCAGGCGTCCTCGACCCAGACCGGTACCATGCTCGCCGAGCTAGGCGCGAGCAACATCACCGACGCCGACAAGAGCCTGCTGTCCGACTACAGCCTGGAGTCCCTGGTCAAGGCCGACCCCGATTTCATCTTCCTGCTGCCGATGGGCGACTCCGACGAGGCAGCGCAAAAGGCCCTCAAAGACCAGACCACGGCCAACCCGGCTTGGAAAGAGCTCACCGCTGTCAAGAAGGGCCGCGTCATCACGCTCGACCCCAAGCTGTTCCTCTACAAACCCAACAACAACTGGGATGACGCGTACGAGGAACTGTACGAGGCCCTCTACGAGGACCAACACGAGCAGAAGTAGCACCTGATCTTGAAGGAGATACAGACAACAAGCTTACACGGGGAGCGCAGGCATACTTTGCAGGCAAACGGACGATTCGTGATGGCAATGGTTGCCTCAGCGGTGCTTCTGGGATGCACCGCGGTGCTCGGCATCGTTATCGGCTCGACCTCCGTCGGCATAAATGACGTGCTCGCGCTCGCCTTTGGCGCGGATACCGAGCAGACAGCGGCAAACGTCATCTGGAACATCCGCCTGCCTCGCGTGCTCGCCGCGCTTCTTGCCGGCGCCGCTCTCGCGCAGGCAGGTGCGCTCATCCAAGCTGCGCTCGACAACCCCCTGGCCAGCCCGAACGTAATCGGCGTGAACGCGGGCTCGGGTTTCTTCGTGCTGCTGGCGGCGTGCACGTTCCCCAACGCCTTTGGACTCGCTCCCGTAGCGGCCTTCCTCGGCGCGCTGTGCGTGGCGGGGCTCATCTTTGCTGTGGCGGGCCTTGGGGGCTCGTCACGCCTCACCGTCGTGCTCGCCGGCATGGCGTTCACGTCAATCTTCACTGCAGGCATGAACACGATCCTCATCGTGAATCCGGACGCCTACGTGGGAGCCTCCGGATTCTTGATCGGCGGCCTGTCCGGCGTCAAACTGGACGAGCTCATCGTCCCCAGCTGCGCGATCTGCGCGGTGCTGGTGCTCGGCCTGTTGCAGGGCACGCAGCTCAACCTGCTCTCGCTGGGCGAGCATCAGGCACACTCCCTGGGCCTCAATGTCCGACGCACGCGCCTTGTCGCGCTGGTGTCTGCCGCCGCACTTGCGGGTTGCGCAGTGAGCTTTGCAGGTCTCATAGGATTCGTGGGGCTCATCGTCCCGCACGCAGTCCGCACGCTGGTGGGCCACGACAACCGCCGCGTCCTTGCGATGGCGCCGCTGCTGGGCGGGCTGCTGGTGTGCCTGTGCGATCTGCTCGCCCGCACGTTGTTCTCCCCATATGAGATTCCCGTCGGCATTGTCTTGTCGCTACTAGGCGGGCCATTCTTCGTCTACCTGATCTTGCGCTGCGGGAAGGGAGGCCTCAATGGCTAGCGTACAGCTGAGCGACGTGTCCTTTGGCTACGGCGAGCGTGCCTTGTTCAGCAAGCTGACCCTCGAGCTCGCTGAAGGCAAGGTAACGAGCATCATCGGCCCCAACGGCTGCGGCAAATCATCGCTGCTTAAGCTTGCAAGCGGCATCTGCAAGCCCTGGAAGGGCAGCATCGGCGTGTTGGGGCGCGACGTCAGCGCGCTCTCCTCCAAAGAGCGCGCGCGTCTGTTAAGTTTATTGACGCAAGAGCACGCCGCACCGCCCATGAGCGTGCGGCGATTGGTGGCCTGTGGTAGGTACCCGCATCACGGGATACTCGCAACGATGGATGCTGCCGATTACGAAGCAGTGGAGCGGGCACTTGAGGCGTGCAGGCTGGCAGACCTTGCCGAGCGCCCGACAGCTGAGCTTTCCGGCGGCCAGCGGCAACGCACCTTCATCGCCATGGTCCTGGCGCAAGACACGCCCATTGTGCTCTTCGACGAGCCGACCTCGTTTCTCGACGTGTCCGCGTGCTACGAGGTAATGGAGCTGATGCGCTCGCTCAAAGAGGAACACGGCAAAACCGTCGTCGCGGTGATCCACGACATCGATTTGGCGCTCAGGTACTCCGACGAGGTATGCGTCATGCGCGATGGCAAGCTACTAGCCCAAGGAGCGCCGCAAGAGGCCGAAGTACTAGCGGCAGTCGAAGACGCCTTCGACGTACGCATTGAGCTGCTTCACGGCGAGCTGGGAAGCTTGTACGCGCTGTGGCGGCGCCAGCAGCGCTGAGGATCGCAAGCCGAAGGCAAGCTGTCAGGGCGCGCGTGGACACGGCCACGACGCCTCTCATCTGTTGGGACCCGCCTGTCTGCTGCCTCGACGAAGTCCACGGTGGCGGAAGCCTCGGAGAACAATGTAGCCTATGCGCTGGTTCTGTTCGAAACCGCATGCTATACACTCAATCGGCTGCTGGGCGAAAGCTCCATTTGCGGTTGGATCACCGCCGCGATGGCAATCATCGTCCTTTACTTGGAGACGCTGCCTGAGGGCGTGGCCCGACTGCAAGCGTTAACAACCATTCAGCTAGAACTAGGGTTGCTGTTCATCATACTGGGCGCAACAGGCTTATCGAAAAAACTTAATACGCTAATACCTGCAGCCCTTAAAGGCGGTATCGTTCTTGGCGCGGGCATCAACTCCGTTGCAGCCCGTTTGAAGGAAGGCGGAACCGTCGACACCGCAACCATCGGCTGCCTTGTTGGACTTACCGTTGTATATCTGTTCATGTTCAGCCAGCGCATCCGCGAACATATGGCAACTAATAAGCTCTTGAGCCTTCTTGGCAATTATAGCTTCCTGTAGGCAGTCCTTATCCTCTTCGTGGTTGGTGGCCTTACCGGCGACTTCATTACCGTCCAGGAGCTTGGCTTCGCCGCCTTTCGCGAAGATGAGCACATCGAATTCGACGCTAACCGCACTAACGTCATCTGCGGCATACGTAACGTTATTCTTTCGCTGTGCGCTCCCTACCCTGCACTCGCTGGCCCGCTGAGCCCTCCGTACTGCATCGCAACGTATGCTCGTTATCACCAGGGCGGACGCGAGGCGATGGACTCAATCTACGATGGCTCCGCCACCAACCTGATCTTCGCAGTTCTTAGCCTGTTCGTCTACCCGCTGTATGAAGCTTCGCTTGCAGCATCAGGTACACTTCTCGTAGTTATCATGGTTATCCAGGGCTTCGTATGTGCCCAAATCGCCTGCAACATGCTGCGAGACGATATGGACAAGGGCCTTGCCGGCATGGGTGCTGGCCTAGTTGTTGCCCGTGGCGCCGCAGTTGCCTTGCCTGCTTCAATCATCCTGTACCTGCTCTTGTGCAACAACAAGAAAATCAAAGAAGACTACCGCCTGAATAAGGAAATTCAACGTCAAGAAGACGAGGAAACCGAACGCCAGCTGGCAATTCTCGAAGCAAGGATGCGCGGTGGCAAAGCCGAAGATGGCATGCCTGTCGAACCCACGAAAAAGGAATGAGGTAACCGCCGAAACCTATACACAAGGCATTGGAGATTACCCTTCGCAGGAATCCTACATCGCAGCTAGCTGGACATACAGATTAAACCGATAGCGACATTTCAGCCAAGGACTGGCTTTGGAATTCTGAATTGCCTCCCATTTCTCGTGTCCAAGAAATGGGAGGAAATCACGGTAGAAAAAACCGCCAATCTCACGCTCGGTGGTGCGCCGTCTCCTATGCGCTACTTACGCTCGGTGGTGCGCCGTGCGCGTGCCCCACGGCGGTGGCTGACCGTTGCAGCGAAGCCGGCGGCTGCTGCAACGATAGCAGCCAGAATCGCTTGCAGGAATGTCCAGTCGCCAGTCTTAGAGAGGAAGGCATCGCTGCCATCCTGGTTGTCGGGGATTGGAGCGGCATCGTCGGTAACGGAGATATGCGCGGTACCGTCTTCGCCGTTTTCGATAGCCACCTTCGAAGAGGAGCCCAAAGGATCGCCGTCGAGTTTAACGGTGCCATCGGCATAGACGACAAGCGTTACCGGGTCGATCGCCATATAACCATCCGGTGCCTGCGTCTCCGTCAAAACATACTTATTGCCTCCCGAAGAGCCGACAAGCTGCATATCCTTGAACGCCACGCCATCGCCGTTGGAGGTAAACGTCTTGGTGGCAGAGCCATCGGGGAACGCGCCAGAAAGGGTGAACTGGGCGCCTTCCAATGCTGCACCCTGCTTGTTCTGCTTGTTCAGGCTCACCTTCAGCGGCACATCGGCGCAGGTAATGCCAATTTCACCTTGATCATCGGAAAGCGTCCATGCCTCAGGAGCAGTGGAGCGCTGAACGAGGCAAATGGAGCCATCATCGTTTACCGCAAAGCGAAGCGCATCCTGCACAAGTTCGTAGCCTGCGGGCGCTTTCACCTCGGTAAGAAGGTAGCTCTCGCCTGCGACAAGGCCCTCTATTGAAGACACCTGGCTGAACTCGCCCACTGTTTCACCGCCAAGGATCTGCGCCTCGACATCGGCTATACGCAAGTTGCCCTGGCCGTTCACGACGATGCGCTTCTTCCCTGGCGCTATCTGTCCAGAGCCCTGGGCAAAGCTGCCCTCAAGGTCGAATTCAGCACCGGCAAGTGCCTGGCCGCCCTCGGCGGATACCTTGGAAAGCATCACGCTGGTAGGCTCGTCAACGGCAGTTATCTGCGCAATGCCCTCGGTATCTTCCGACACGGTCCAACCCTGCGCACCGGCATCCGCATCAAGGGCATTACCCTCAGCATCCACCGCCACAAGCGTGCCGTCCGTCTTCACCATCACGTTCAGCGGTTCGGCGATAAGCTTGTAGCCCAGCGGCGCGCGCGTCTCGAAAATCTTATAGATGTTGCCGGCAACCAACAGAGACGACCAGCCCTCAGTCCATCCGTCGATACCCACCGTCATGACATCGGTGGATTCCTCCATGCTGCCTGCGAAGACGCCCGTCACCGCGAACTCAGCGCCCGCCATGAAGCCAGGATCAGCCGATTCGGCTTCTTTGCCGCCGATTGCGCGACCCTGCTTAAGGATGCGGAACTCAATTGCCTTGTCGGCAGCAACGATTGATGCGGAGCTACTCTCTACAGACCAACCCCACGCCTCGCCGGCAGGAACCACAGCGCCGTCGTTGCCCATGGCAAATACGAAGGGCTGCGTATTCAGTTCGTATCCTTCGGGGGCGCGAGTCTCGGTAAAGGTATACTCCTCGCCTGCGACAAGGCCCCGGATAGCGTCAAGGCCCTCGCCATCGGCAACGGCAGAAGCGCCCGAAACGGTAAGCTTGCCGTCAGCACCCACGATCACCTTGGCAGCGTCGTTGCCCAAGCGCTCGACCGAGCCACCCTTACCATCGCTGAATGCGCCCTCGAGCGTGAACTCGGCACCGCCAAGCGCCTCGTTTGAGTCGATGTCCACCTTAGACAGGGATACCTCGGTAATGGCGTCGGTGGCGGTAACCACTGCCACACCGCCCTCCGCGGAAACCGCGAAGCCCTCAGGGGCTTGACCTGCGACGGAAAGGGTGCCGTCGCCGTTCACCGTGAAGGAAAGCATGCCATCAATGAGCTTGTAACCGGCAGGCGCTTTTTCCTCTTCAAGGGTGTACGTGCCACCCACAACCAGCTGCGCATCGAGCGAGGTCTTACCGTCCGCTCCCGTGAACAGGGTCTTTGTTCCAGTGGTTCCGTCGGCAAAGGTGCTGCCCTCTGCCGGTGTCACGCTGAACCCAGCGCCCTGCATGGCGGATGTATCGGCGCCTTCTGCCTGCTTAGTCACTGTCATAGAAACAGGATCATCGGTCGCGACAATGAGCGCAGCTCCGTTCTCGGAGTCGCTGCGATCATCGATCTTCCAGCCCTCAGGCACTTCGCCTACAACGGTTACGGAACCATCAGTGGAAACCTTAATCTTGAGCGCATTCGAAAGAAGTTTGTAGCCAGCAGGTGCCTTGGTCTCGGTGATGGTGTATTCCTGACCAGCCTTGAGCATCGAGGACAGCGTCTCAGTAAAGCCGTCACCGTTGGTGGTAAGGGTTTCCACCTTCGATTCTGCCTCTCCTGCGAACACGCCCTCGATCTGGAACTCGGCACCGTTCATGGCGCTGTCGCCTGCACCGTCAGAAGCCACCTTCTTGATGGCAACCTCGATAGGATCGTCGGTGGCAGAAACGGTGATATTGCCTTCACCCGTCACAGCATAGCCCGCGACGGCTTCACCCTTCGCAACGATGGACCCATCGGTTGACACCGTGAACACGAAGTCTGCCGCATTGAGCGCATAGCCCTCAGGGGCAACCGTTTCCTTCAGCGTGTACTCCGTTAAACCATCGGCAACGAGCAGCGCGCGATCAAGCTCGGCCATGCCGTTGTTGTCAGTGGTAAGCGTGCGTTGGGAGGAGCCATCGGCAAAAGCACCCGTCAGCTGGTACGTTGCACCCGGAAGCCTCAAAAGCCCATCGATTGCCGAGCTCTTCTGGATGTACATCTTGGTGGGGCTGTTCCACACGTCACCCGTGAATACGGTGATGGCGGCAGAACCCGAACCCGTCTTTTCAGACTTAAACGCCGCAGGAACGATGCCCACTGCCTTTAACTGACCATCGGATGTCACCTGGACCGTGAGCTTCTGTGCAACGCGCTTATAGCCCGCAGGCGCAACAAGCTCCGAGATCTCGTACTTGCCGCCCACCACGAGCTGGCCCGAAAGCAACGTCTTGCCATCGCCGTCGGTGGCAGCAAGGGTTTTCTCCCCCGTCGTTCCGTCGGCAAATGCAGAGCCATCAACCGGCGTCACACCAAACACAGCACCCGAAAGCGCATTTTGGCCAGACTCGTCCTTTTTCTCGATGGTAAGCTCAACCGGGTCGTCGACGGCCTTGATGGAAACCTTGCCGTCTTCGATGCCCATCGTGCCGTTTTCAAACGAGACGCCCTCGGCATTCACCTGATCGATGGTGCCATCGGCATTAACCTTGAAAGAAAGCGCACCCTTGATCTGCTTGTAGCCAGCAGGCGAAGATGCCTCCCACAACTGGTAGGTGTTGCCCGCGATCAATCCAGGCAGGGAATACGAACCGGCATCCATCGTGAACACGCGCTCGGTTTCGCCTGCTTCCACGCTGCCGGCAAACACGCCCTTTATACGGAACGTGGCACCAGAAATTGCGGAATCGGCGCTGCTATCGCCCTTGTCGGAGCCGTACTTGGAAAGCGTTACCTCGACGGGGTTGTCAACCGCAACGAAGCCCAAGTAGTCGCCGTACAGCAGGTACTGACCATTCGAAATACCCTGATCGTTCGCTCCCCCTTCGTACACTTTGCCGTCGCGTGACACGGTGAACGTGAAGGCTCCCTGGATCAGCTCGTAGCCATCAGGCGCCTTGGTTTCGGTGATGGAATAGGTTTCGCCCGCCACGAAGCGCAGCGAAGAGATATCGTCCACACCCATCCGCTGATAGGTCTTCTGCTCGGCAACGCCGCTTGTGTAGTCCTTGGCAAACTTGCCCTCAATACTGAATTCGGCACCGAAGAGCTGTTGTTCCCCGGTATTGCTTCCCCGCTTGGCCAAACTCAACCGAATGGGAGCATCGGTCTGGGTAATGGTTACCGTATCGCGATTGGCAATGGAGTAGCCAACGTTGCGATGAGAGTCCTGGCTCGTAGCCGCTGCGCCATTGGCTGCGGTTTGATCCGAAGAACCCGCAACAACCGTGCCGTCGTCCTTGACGGTGAACGTGAACTCGGTGCCGTCCAACACATAGCCAGCAGGAGATGCCGTCTCCTTGATGGTGTAGGTTTCGCCACCGATAAGGCCTTCCACTTTCACCGCACCTTTCAAAGCCTGAGTGGTTGCCGTGGTGTAGGTCCTGACATCCTGCTGGGGCTGTCCGTCTGCGCCACGGAACTTGCCCGAGATCTGATACGTTGCGTTGGCAACGTCTATTCCGCTGGTGCTCTTCTTGTTAAGGACAACCTCGATAGGCGTATCCTTGGCAACAATCAGCGCACCGCCGTCGGCGATTGTCCAGCCAGCAGGAACCGTGCCCACCGCTTCGACGGTGCCGGCTTCGGTTATCTTGAACTGCCCGGAGGGCAGCTTTTCGTATCCCGCAGGCGCTTTTGACTCTTCGATACTGTAGGTCTCGCCCACAATGAACAGCCCGCTCGCCACGAATTTGGCCATATCCCCATCGGGGGCAACCGTTTTCTCGGTGCTGCCATCGCTGAACGTGCCCTTTATCTTGAACTCGGAACCGGCAAGCGGCTTGCCATTCTCGTCCTGCTTATAGAAGATGACGCTCGTTGCCTCGTCTTTGACCAGAACGTTGCTCACAGAGCCGCTGGCTTGGATTTCCCAGTTCCCCATTGCCGAATCCGTCACGATACGAGCAGTGCCATCATCGCCGATCGTGATCACGATGGAGGCAGGTGAAGGCAGCAAATAACCGTTCGTAGCCTTGGTTTCCGTGATTGTGTAGCTGTTGCCCGCAATAAGCTGACCCGTAAGCGAAGAAGAACCGTCGATCGGCAGCGCCTTGCCTGTCGTGTCCGCGACAAACGCCTTGGAGGCAGATCCGTCCACAAACGAAGAACCTTCATTGGGCACAATGGTGAATTCGGCATCCTTCAAAGGAACCGAACCGTCCTTATCGGTTTTCCAGATAACAAGATCTGTCTGGCTGTTGGCGATTTGGCCGGCAAGAAGCGGCACCGTCGATGAAGCCTGAACGTTATCGGCCCTGATCTCCATCTCCTCCGAAACGGGCCAACTGCCATCGACCTTGCCCGCATAGCCGTCAGCGGCCTTGGACTCTACGAAACGATAGATGCCCCACGGCAGGTTCTCCACTCCCAGTTCGCCCGCGTTTGACGCAGCGCCGCTTACGGCATCAGCCTCCGAAACAGCAGTGATGGAACCCCAGGCATCCACCGCAGCACGATAGTCTTTACCCGTCAAAAGGCCGCAAGCCACATCGGCCCACTGCCCATCGGTGCCCTTCTTCTGAAGGGTGAACTGCGCCCCGTCAACACCCTGGCGGTTATCGGAGGCGTCGACCTTCACCAAGTTGATTGAACCATGCAGCGGCGTATTGACAAGCTCACCATCGGTGCCCAGCGAAAGGGCTTTTCCGTTGTCTTTATTTGTCACCGTGAAGGTGATTGGCTCCATGCCACTCAGGTCGTAACCGGTGTTCGCGATTTCGGTAAGGATATAGCTGCCCTTCTTCAAGCCAGTAAGCTTGAGCACACCAGCATTGGTGTCCTTAGAAGATTCAACATTGGAGGCAGTGGCATCGAAGGCATACTCTTTGCCGGACCTGAGGTCAGAAGCAATAAGCTTGCCATTAGAGGTGCCGTCTTCACGCCATAGGGCAAACTTTGCTCCCGAGACGGGCTCACCAGTCTCTGAATTGGTTTTCCTCAACTGTGCCGTTGCATTGAACTCATCGTTTTCCGCTTCGACCTTCACGTTAGGTTGACTGGTTTTGTTGTCTTCAATCCGGAATGAGAATGCCCTACCGAGCGCATCGACAGTGTTGTTCGATGTGCTCGTTTCCACGAAGTAGTAGTCGCCCAAAGGAAGGCCGTCGCTTGCGTGACGGTAATACTTGGCAAACTCGCCGAAAGCTTCGTTGGCGTTCTGGTAAGACATCATCTTGCCTTCGCTCGAGCGCCAAACGCCGTCATTCCCTGTAGTGATGCCCGTGGCAATGAGAATACCGCCGCCATTGGCAGCATTGTCATCGTAGGCGCCCTTGTACAAGTCGAACGTCATATTCGCAACGGCAGCATCGCTGCCGCCATGATCAAAGAATTTGTGCAGCACCACCTTGCCTCGCGTCACCGCATCAGTGACCGAAACGCAGACAACGCCATCGGGGCCTGCCGAGGCTTGGGCATATTCCCCTCCCGAACCCAACGTCACGGCACCATCGGCAGAAACCAGGATCTGGAAATCCGCAGCCTGGACGTGGCCCGCAGGGGTCTTCGTTTCCTTCACGGTATAGGTGCCTGCAGGGAGGCCAACCAAGAAGCCCTGGTTGTCGCCGGTCATAGCCACACCAGCATCGGTGCTGCCAGATGCCCTGCCACCATGCCACACCGTGCTAGAAACAACGCCTTGCTCGTCACGCTGCCATGAAGCGAACGTCTTCCCGTCTCGCACAAACTCGAACACAACGCCATTCAACAGCTCGCCGTCGGAACCCGTGGTCTTGTCGCCGATCTTGTCCATAGTGAAGCGCGTTGCCGTGTTGGTGATGGTTGCAGTCGTGACGTCACCTGTAGCCTTGTCCACACTGGCATCGTCGGCATAGCTATCGAAGAAGCCCGAAGCTCCATCGCTCACCTCGATCACACGGTACTGGTACACATTGCCCGCTTGATCGGCATAGGGCAACAAAGAGAACTTGAATGTCCAGGCGCCATTTTCACCCATAGCCCACTCAGCCTGGGGCGCAATGCCACCATCCTTTTCGGCGTCACTCCACGACAAGCCATCAAGGGAGCGCTGAACCTTGAGCTTTACCGAGCTTTGAACCTGGTCGAGCGTCATTGGCGCAAGGCCTGTGCCATAGTCGTTGAAGCGCTTGGTACCCGATATGTCCACCGTATTCAAAGCGTTGGTAAAGGTCTGACAGGACGCGCCGGGAGCATTTGTGCCAACCCCCACGGCAACCAGCTGAACCTTGCCATCGACGCTTGAGTCCACAAGCGCGCCTTCCACCTTGTAGCTGCCAACAACCTTTTCAACAAGGCGATAGGTGTATTCCTTGCCGTCGACATCTGTCTTGGGCAGGTTCTCGAACGTTGCCGTCGCATCGGCACCCGTACCTGAAATGGTCGCCTTCAGCAAGGAAGAAGCGAGCTCGCCTGCATCGTTGGCAAAGGGATTGTCGACATCGGCACCGTACTCGGACAGCCATTTCCAAGAACTGTTGTCGTCGGGCGTGGTGGAGCGCTGCAGCGCATAGGTAACTGACCAGCCATCGCCTGCAGCATTTGTACCGGGACGCGTTACCCACTCGTTGTCGTCGTCGATCCAGATCTTCTTCGCCGTAATCGCAGTCGCATCGAGGGTATTCGTTATGGTGGAGATGTACTCTGTCCCACCCTGATCATTCCCCTTCGAAGAAGAAGTCTGCGAGGGTTGATAGGGGTAATAGCTGGCGTATGCGCCATCGTTGTCGGGAGAAGGAACCTCTACAACCTTTTCATTGCTCGAACCAGCGTTGTATACCAGTTTTTTCTCGACTGCACGCCAGGCAAGGGTATGGATGGTGCCATCTTCGGCCTTTGCCTGCGCAGGCAGCTGCCTCCAGGTATACGAGTACTCGCTCTTGCCTTGGTTGTCTGGTTCCTTCGCAGACCAAGTATACTCAAATGCCTGCACGTTGCCCTTGTACATGAAGCTGGTAAGGGCATTGCCCTCGCCATCAACGATGCCAAGCTGGTCTTTTAGAACAGCACCCGCTTCGCCCCACTCGCCATCGTCGACCTTTGCCTGCAAAGAAACGGTCACATCAGGGCGCTGCCTCCAGTCAAGGTCTTCGTTGTCATTCCAGACCTTTGAAACGGTGAGCTCGGTGTCAAGGTAGTTGACAATCGAAGGAACGGGAACGGGCGCATCGGATTCATGGTTGTCAGCATTGACCGTGCCGCCGTTGGCGGAAACAAGATACTTAGAGTCCGCATCCGGGATCTCCTTCACCGTATAGCGCCAAGCCTTCCCATCAGGCGCGTACTCCTCCAGGTTCGAAATGGTGTAAACCCAGGCATCGGTTTGGGAATCCTTATCCCATGAAAGGTAGTTCGCGGCGGCAGGTTCATCGCTTTGCAGATGGATGATCCCCTTGGAGGCATCGGAGCCAAGGCCCAATGCGCCCAGGGCAAAGCCAACTAATCCCGCAGCTTCACCCTGGGAATCAGGCGTGCCGTCTTGATAGGAACGTGTTACCTCAAGGGTGATGTTCTCTGGTCGGATGCCGAAAGCGTTGCTTTGGTCTTGCCAGGTTTTCTTGCCCTGCAGCGAAACAGTTGCATCTTCAGGATAATACGAGTTCTGGAACGTGACATCAGGCGTAGTGTCGTTTGCCACGGCAGTGGCAGAAGGTTGTGCAAATGTGCCTGAATCAAGAAGGCTTGGTCCCTCGAGATCGGTCGAGGCAATGCCGTTGCCCACGAAGCTGCCCCAGGTGAAATCAGAGGTATCGTCAAAGGTCTTGTCGCCTTTGGCCACAAGGGTGCCGTAGCCATCAACCGAATCTTCAACAATGTAGTACACCCAGTATTCGCCTGACGGTGTGTAAATGTCCACATTGTCGAAGGTGTAGCTTCCTTCGCCCGTCGTTGCGCCATCACCACCAGCGCTCAGGACAACATCACCCGCTGAAAGGGTGTGCGTTGCCACAGGCTGCGCATCGCTTTTAGTACCGTCCTTCGTAACGTAGTAGCGATACAGGGTGAAGGTGGTATCGGGAACCTTGTCGCCTGCGTCAAGCCCGTCATAGAGCTTCTTTACTGTAAGCTTGCCCTTCTCCGATGCATAAGTGTTCGTAATAAGGGAGGATCCGGGCATGCCCTGCTGCACCCAATACACCTTACCTGCAGCAAAACCAGCAGAAGTGTTCGTCAGATCGTTTACCGTAAAGCCACCTGGCTTATTCGCCAAACCATCGATCACCTCAACGGCGCGGTACTCATAGAGATGACCGTTTCTGTCGTATTTCGGCAGATCGTTTTCGGCAGAAGCCTCGATGCTATCGCCGTTTTCGCCATATTGGGTAAGGGAATAGCTATAGCCCTGATCGTTTTTCGTCAGCTTTTTTGTCCACGCAACAGCGGTTTTGCCATCAGCGACGCCTTGCGCCGATGCGGCGCTATCCACGCGCTGAACAGCGTAGCCACCGTCTTCGGTTTCAGTTATGACCAGGTCGCTCCAGGCAACAGGATCACCCTTTTGCCATGCGCCGGCTTCATCGTAAGAACCATTTGCAAGCCTGCGCTGCAGGTACACCGAGATATCAGGCAAATCAACATCATCGAAGCCATACGGCACGTTTGCCCAGTGCTTTTCGCCCTCTGCGAAATAGGAATTGGCAATCCGATAGTTCAAGGTACCGTCTTCGCGGATTGCGTCTACCGTACCACCCTGCCCATCTTCGCCTACGACTTCGGTGCGCTTAGCCGCTGCAACCTCATCACTTGCCTCGTCCCACTTGACATTGCCTGGATCTTCGTCATTGGCGCTGAAGGTATACCACGGATCATCGTAGTCAAGGTTTGCCGTTGAAGAGCCAGGAACACTAGTGAAAAAGCTTGCGTAATACACGATTTCCTTGCCGTGGCTATCGTACTTGGGCAAATCCTTGACAGTTGCTTTGCGGTTGTAATCGTCTATCGATTCCCACATGTAGGCATCGGGGATAGCTACCTTTTCGAGCGTGGTTTTGGGATAGCCATTGCTGTCCATAACCAAATTGCCCTGAGCATCATATTCGTAGACTTGGCACCACACCGTAAGGTATACATCGGGACGCTGCCGAACCTGCTCGTTCACATATCCGTCGTACCATTTAGTAAAGAAGGTAACATCTTTGGTCTCAGCACGCTTATTGTTGTACGCCACATCGACCGAATCGGCGAAATGCCATTTCGAATCGTAGGACATGGAGCGATCTGTCTCGAAAGAGACATAGTCGGCAGAGTCCTCAAGCCAAGACTCTTCGACAGTCCAGTCAACCACGGCGCCTGCCGAATCGTATTTCGGCAACGTGGCGAATTGCACCTAAGAATCAGAAGCTGTGCTATCTACGCGCACGCAAAGCTTAGCACCCTCGTCGCCGTCGACCCTATTGCCATCCTTGTCAGCAAGCCAAATATAGGCAGGATCGGTTTTGGTGTTGTATATCGTTTTCGAGGATAAATCGGAAGAAGTGCACACGTAGCTCTTTTCATTAACACCCAAATCCCCCACATTTACGTACACATCGCCGTTTTCATCCGAATGGAACACATTGCCTTCGCGTGAAGAGGACAGTACAAGGCACGCTTCTGGGCGGTTACTGGGGTTAGACCCTTGATCCGTCCAGGTCTTATTGGCGGTAACGTCCACTACGCCAACACGCCTGTTGCTCACCTCGAGCGAATCCAGCGAATCGTTCTTACCGTAAGAAACATCGAAGGCATAGCCCTGGTTGTCGCTGGAGGAAACAACCATGCGCTCGTTCCGTGGATTGTCAGGATTGGTATCTGCCCAGTTGATCAGCAATTGCTGATACTCGGTGCCGACGGCGCCAGATGCAACTTCATCGCGGGTCAGCACCAGGTAGTTGTTGTTCGCATCTTGCGCATCGTCAACTGAAAGCTCACGAATGTAGATATCTTTGGTCTGGTCAAGTCCACCAACCCCGACAAGGAGCTCGGAATACCAGCCGTTATCCTCAAACAGCATGGTGTCGCCGATCTTCTGATCCTTGGCATATACGACCTGACCGTCCTTCTCGATATCATGGGCCGCAAAGACGCCCACCCTCACAGGCACACGTGCCGATGTGTTGCCGCCATCGTTCCAAGTTTTGCTTACCCGCACAATGGAGGCGTCCTCGCCGGGTCTGTTTTTGATTATCGTAAGATTCGGGACCCCATCAGCGAAAGGATCGTCGGGGTCCTCTTTGTAGTTGCGGTGGTACTCGTGCTGGCGAACGTAGCCCTCGCTGCCCTCCATGACCATATAGGTGTATTCGGCGCCGTTTTCATCGTACTTGGGCAGGCCGGTGAAATCCATGCTCCACGGCGTGGTCTCCTGGTAGGAGAAGACAGTTCCGTCATCAAGGGTAACCTTGGTCGGTTCGTCTTGCGCAGTGCCAGTCAGGGTGAACTGATGCAAGACATTACCGTTTCTTGTAAGCGTGACGCTGACCGGTTTGGCATCATAACCAAGGTTGCTCGTGTCCTGCGTATATTCGCCTGTACTCATGTTCCACCAGTACTTTTCCGCACGGGCGGTAGTCTGGTCTATGTACTTATTTACCAGCACACCCTTTTCTTTGTCGTAGTGGCCCTCGAAAGCAAGAGGAACATGTTCGCCAGACGCATCGGTAATGGAAGACATTACCGCAAACACACCCGTCATAAGGCTCTGACCGGTTGCATGATCGATGTCTTGGGCAAAGAAGCTGAACGAATCCGGCTTTTCGGCGTAGGACTCATTCCAGCGGTAGACCCATTCCTCGCCGTTCGCATCGAAACGGGGTACTTGGGAACTCACCGTTTGCGTAAGGTTTTCCGCAGTCCAACCGGTGACCACCTTGTTCTGATCCTCAAAAGGAACATCATCACAGTACGAGAAGCCATACGGGAATTCATTGGTTTCCCCCGTATCGGGGTTGGTAACCGTGTAAGTGTCGCCGTTTGCCACCCAATAGCCTAGATTCTCATCGAAGTGGGCGTGCTTCTTTAGAATACGCTCGAGTTTGAACGTCACCGATATATCGGCAATCTGATCCTGGAAAGATGCTGCGTCCCAGGTCTTGGTGAGTTCAGCCGTGGTTGTCTCAGATCGACGGTTGATGATGGTGCCCGAATACACCGATTTGTCGCCCTCGGCGCGGACGAAGCCCTGGGTTGCATCGACCTTGCCAGAAAAGTCGTCATTGTAGTAGTTTGGCGCAGTATCGCCCGTAACCGTACCGTCCTCGGCATCGATCCCGGAACCAAACAGGCGCTCATAACCCGCCGGCGCATCTTCGCGCAGGAAGTACACATAGGGATAACCAGCAGGATCGTATTTGGCAATGGATACATCTTTATACTTGCTGCGCAAGAGAGCACCCAGATCTATCGTGCCATCGGGGGCATTTCTGCTCTGTTCCGCCGTAAGGCTGATGGCGATATACGCACCACCATCTTCGCGCACGGTCACTTGGGATGCAGTATCGGGGCCTTCCCCGTCTTTAGCGGAATAGCGCCACAGCGTGTAGTTAGTGTCGGGGCGTGCGGAAGCATCGTCATCGAGCCACTTCTTCGTAAAATCAACACGCGTGGTGCCCCTATGGATGACGGATACCGTGCCATTGTTGTATGCCGCAGAAACATCCGAACCGTAATTCGGCGTATTAGCGTTGTTATACGTTACCTGGTAGGAATCGGTATAGGTTGAGCTTGTACCGTCACCGTTGTCGATCGTGGTGGTGTGCTTCTCTTCGTCTTGCTGAAAGCTATAGACAAACGTCGATCCATCGGGGTGATACAGAGGCCAACGAGCAGGACCGAGCGCGCCTGATTTGCCATCGTCGGAGATGCTCAACTTCAGGGTGCCAGTCGTGATGGCTTTATAGAATTCGCCGTCTTTGCCTTCGCTCCCCTTTTGCACCAGCGTTTCTTCCACAGCACCGTTATTCACCTTTTGGGTGATGATGGAAGAATACCTACCCCATTTTTCAAACCATTTTTCCATGCGCTCATCGTTTGACATGGCGGCAAGCTCGTTTGCCTCGTCACCGATATGCAGACTCAAATTGAACGTAACATCGCCAAGAAGCTGCAACACTTCTTGGGTGTCGGTAACGTAGTTGGGATAACGATCCTGAGAGACAACCGTGTAGGCACCGTTATATACAACGTCATTGTAATTAAAGCCCTCGTGCTTGATTGCCCACGTGATGTTCTTGGCGGTCTGGGTATAGACGGGATTCTTGTCTTCATCGAGAGCAGGATTTCCTTCATCATCGCGAAGGAGGGTTTTGGTTACAACCTGCGAATACAATTCATTTGCAGAAACGGAATACGTATTGGTCTGCGTCTGCCTTACCTGAATGATGCGATCATTGTCGGGATCCCGCAACGCCTCGAATTGTTCCTGGGTCATGCCCAGCAGACGCTTGGCATCTTCCGAAAGAACGCTGTTGCCCGCATCGTCGGTCTGGAAGAGACAATATTGCTTGTCGTCGCCTTCAACCTGGAAATAGATCCGATACTCGCATTTGTTCATGAGCTGGCTGGCAGAAGGACGCATGGCAGAATTGCCGTCGGCCCACACCGTGGTAAATTCCGCTTTGCCCCCACGATCAGAAGAAAGGAAGGTCTCGGAATCGACCGGTGCGACAGCATCGCCAGCATTGGGCACGGCGGCAACTGCCCCTTCGCCACCAAGCGTATTTACAAGTCCTGCCATAAAGGCAAGCATCGCCTTAGAGGGAATGGAAAGCTTGACGGATCGATCGCAGGGCGCACCTTGCTGCAGTTCCCAACCGATTTCGCTCTCGTCGTCTTGAGCGAGCTGGTAGTCGAAGAAAACGGGAACGCTCACGCTGGCAGACAGAACAGTGCGCGTGGCGCCTTCCGTGTTGACTTCTACCGCGGTAGCCTCGGTGTCAAGGGCGGGTTTGCCCGTGACGGCATCAACCGGAGCGCAGAACTCGAACTTGAGCTTCCCGTTGCTCCATGAAGCCGTGGCGATCTTCACCGTAGTGGCATTGCCCCCATCATCGTTCTGGAACACGTCGAACTTGGCGGTTTCGTCCTGAACAGCAAAGCCCTCGGGCAACGCCTGGGTAAACCAGTCGCCTGGAACCGCAGCATCGTGCGCTGGCGCAGATTCATCGACACCAGCATCCGCGCAGTTCCATTTGGAAGCATCAAGTGCAAACGAAAGGTCCAAGCTTGCAGGGACGCTCGCAGGAAGCTGGACGGCCTGCTGGTCGCACTCTACGTTTTCCTGGGATGGAGCTTCGGTTGCCTTGCTTTGGCTGGGAGCCTGCTGAAGCGAATCCTTTAAGGCAACAGGGTCCACCACAAGACCTTTGGACGTCAGGTTAAGGGCGTTAAACTGATTGGTCCATTCGATCTTTTCAAGAGCTTGTTTCCGGCTTTCATCCTGAGCAGTTCCGACATTATTCTGCTGGGTTCCATCGGCGTTGCGCGAAGGATCCGTTACCATCGAGTCATTCTCTGCAACCGTGGCGTTCGTTCCATCGGCAGGGCCAGAAGAAGCACCAGCATCGGTGGGATCAGCTGAATCCGTGCTGTTTTCGGAGCTTGAACCCTGCGCGGCGTCTGAACTGGAATCGAAGCTGGAATCAGTGTCCGTAGCAGCAGAATCGCCGCCATCGGCGGACGCATATTCCTGTGCCGCTTCAGTTGCAGCCTGCGCCTGACGCATATTGGTCAGGTTGCTGGTCAACGTCGTGGGCAAGCACAGGGTGAACGCCATGAAGACGGCAAAAACCTTGTAGCCCATCGATTCTTTCAGTGTTCGCTTTGCGTGATGCGAGTTCATATGTTGTGCCCTTCCGCAAGCCAACTATGCATTGCATAGCCGGCCGATTCGCGCAGAGTAGAGGCTCTTCCGATAACGAGTGCCCTCTCTGCGTACGGTAATTCAATGATTCAATCATCTGCTTGAATTTCTGGGCTGCCCTACCGTCCCCTCCTAAAAACAAGGGATGACGCCGATCACGCTGCATAACCGGCGACAATATCCAGCTGCCCAGAAATGCGCAAGTTTTATAATTTTATAACTTTTACCGATCTTGAGGCATCTTTCCTTGCCCGTATCCAGATATGAGCAAATCAAAGTCCGTAAGACACCCGAACAGGTAATGCGAAGCACCTGAGGCAGACAGTAAGAAAGCGTGCTCTCACCTGCGCGAAAACACTCTATGCGCGTTTCCTTCATTGACGCCTCACCGTATTCCATGGCTTCGCTGCAATACTTCGCCATAATCGGAGCTTTACTGCTCATCCCCTATCGCGAGAAAGCCCCTAAGGGCATCATGCAAGGCAATCAGATGAAATATGGCTCCCACATCGCCACAGTTGGATAGGATGGACGATACGCAACCCACTTCGTACATTCAACGCTTTTCTAAACCCCTTGCCGAAAGGAATGCAATGGCTGAACCTACAACCCCGTGATACCCTGCTCGATCATGCATACGAGATCGCGGACAAATACGGCCTTGCAGCCCTTTCGGTAAGGGGGCTTTCATCAGACGCAACAAGCCAAATAGTCAGAGCCACCGCAAACGAAAGCCCTCTTTCCTTTGCGGTAGAATTGCAGCCATGAAACCAATTGCACACATCCACACCGACATGCCGCAAAAATTCGGCATTCCCCGAAACGGCTTCCTTGCACCGCATTTACGGGGAACCATCATCTTCGAACCCGAGTTCGCCCTGAACTCAGCAGTTGAAGGAATGGAAGGCTTTACGTACCTATGGCTCATCTGGGAGTTCGAAAATGGAACCCCTGGAGGCACCGCCACCGATATAGCCAACGACGTGCAAACCGAAAATAAACGGGGCACCACGGAAAAATGGTTCCCAACAGTAAGACCACCACGCCTCGGGGGAACCAAACGCAGGGGGGTATTTGCTACCCGTAGTCCCTTCCGTCCCAACCCCATCGGGCTTACCTGCGTAAAGCTAGAGCGCATAGAACTCACTGAAAACGGTCCGATCATTCATGTTCTGGGCGCCGATCTGCGCGATGGTACGCCCATCTTCGACATAAAGCCTTACATTCCCTTTGCCGACTGCCACCCCGACGCACAAGGCGGTTTCATCGACGAGACGCCTTGGCAAGAACTCACCGTTCACTGCCCCGCTAAACTGCTACAAGCCATTCCCGAAGAAAAGCGCGAAGGCCTCCTTGAAGTGCTGGGCCAGGATCCACGTCGCGCAGGCAGCAAGCATGAATCCGAGCGTACGTATCATCTTGCCTATGCAGGGTTCGATATTGCCTTTACCGTAGATAATACAAATCTTCACGTTCAAAGGATCGAACCCGCCATCGCCTAAGGCGTGAACATACCCCAAACAAAAAGAGGGAATGCGAAGTTTCGCATTCCCTCTAGCTTTTTAGCAATTCGCTGATTGACTATTGCATTACAGCATATGAGCACGCAGCTCTTCGCCAGACTTCGCGGAAAGATAAGCCGGCGCAATGTCGAATACCGTTTTGCAACCATGGTTGCCTTCGGCCGAAAGACGAGCAACGGCACGAGCATAGCAAGCCAGCACGCAAGCAGTGAACTCTGGGTTGGACTCAAGATCAAGCGAATACTCGATCTTACAGTTCTTGTCGCCAGCGGTTTTGCCAGTACGGATAACCATGCCCCCATGAGGTAGGCCAGCGTGATCGCGATCAAGCTCTTCCTGACTAATGAAGTTCACGGTAACGTCATATTCGTCAAAGTAGTTTGGCATTTCCACAATCTGCTTGGTTACCTCGGCAGGGTCAGCGCCCTCTTCCAAAACAACCCAACACTCACGCGTATGCTTTTCGCGCGTGGTGAGCTCGGGATTGGAGCCCGAACGAACCGCTTCCAGTGCCTCAGGAACGGGAATGGTGTATTGACGAGCATCGACAACACCAGGAATACGACGAAGTGCATCGGAATGACCCTGGGAAACGCCACGACCCCAGAACGTATAGTCAAAACCCTCGGGCAGGATGCAGTTTGCATACAGACGATTCAAAGAGAACAGGCCTGGATCCCAACCACAGGAAATCAGAGCGGTTTTACCAGCGTTCTTAGCAGCTGCATCAACATTGGCAAAATGAGTGGGAATCTTCGCGTGGGTATCGAAGGAATCTACCACGTTATACAGAGCAGCAAACTTGGGTGTCTGCTCGGGCAAGTCGGTTGCGCTACCACCACACAGAATCAAAACATCGATATCTTCATTGCCTGTTTCAAGGTCAGCAACCGAGCGAACAGAAACACCAGGCGTAGCGATGGTTACGGTTTCGGGATTACGACGCGTGTACACAGCAGCAAGCTCCATATCATCATTTTGCCGAACAGCTAGCTCAACGCCTTTGCCAAGATTTCCATAGCCCAAAATACCAATTCGAATCATGCGGCTTCCTTTCTAATCAAACCCAACTTCTAAAGCGGGTAAACTTTCACACTCGTGATTGTACGCTGCACGCATTCAAGAATTACTTTGAATGCATTAATACCACAGAAAACAAAACGGAATAGTTAACACAAGCACCGTAAAACAGTGTTGGAATTATCCAACACTTCTTTTATTAAGACACCGCTCTCAGTAAGCAACAATCAAATATCTTATCGAAAAAAGAAGGACCTTCTCTCACGACCCAATCCGCATAGCCAGCCCCAGGAAACACGCATCAAACCAATTGAAGGCAAACAAGAACATGCACGAGCGCTCTGCTCTCCTCTATTAAAAGAAGGTGCAGCAGTATCGGCTTTAACGTGGTTGGGTATCCTTGTTTTTATCATTATGCACGCCCGCACGTCTGCTTGGCGTAAAATCAACTCTGGCAATCATTAGGGAAAGGGGCTTCGCGTTGGATTTATCCATTGTCGTGCCATGTTACAACGAGGAAGGGTCGCTGCCGTTGTTGTTCGACGCAGTCGACAACGCTTTTGCTGATTCGGGCGTGTCCTATGAACTTATCCTGGTGAACGACGGAAGCTCGGACGCCACATCCCGTCTGCTGCACGAACTGCCCGCCCCTACATCTGCCGAGCGCATCGTCACAGTCGATTTCTCCCGCAACTTCGGCAAGGAAAGCGCTCTACTCGCTGGCCTTCAATATGCCGAAGGAGATGCGGTGGGTCTTATGGATGCCGACTTACAGCAACCTCCCACAACATTGCTGGAGATGTATCGCGTGCTGCTGGCGAATCCCAGTACTGATTGCGTGGCAGCCTTCCAAGAACACCGAAAAGAAGGTGCCGTGCTGCGCTTCTTCAAGGAAGCATTCTATAAAACATTCGATGCAACCTCGAAGCTTAACGCCATGCCTGATGCCTCCGACTTCCGTGTGTTCCGCCGCAGCGTTGCTGATGCTCTGCTTTCCATGCCAGAGAGCTTCCGCTTCTCAAAGGGAATGTTTGCATGGGTAGGCTTTGAAACGCTGCCATTTCCCTACACACCTGCCGAACGCGTCCAAGGCGAAACCAAGTGGTCGTTTCGCAAGCTCATGCGCTACGGCATCGGCGGTGTGCTTTCGTTTACCACATTTCCGCTGAAAATCGCTGCTGTGACAGGCGGTATCGCCACACTCGCAGGTCTGGCACTACTCATTGAAGTTATCGTGGAGCAGTTTATAAACCCCGCCATGCCCTCTGGCTACCCCACGCTTCTGTGCGTACAACTCATTTTGGGTGGACTAATCTTATCCACGCTTGGCGTTATTGGCGAATACATCGCGCGCATCTATATCGAAACGAAACGCCGTCCCGCCTATATTGCCAAATCGGTCGAGGTTCGTACACCTGAAGATAAACCCGAGCGCGATCAAGAATTACAGTAGAAATAGATCTCTGCCAGACGCAGAACAGCGGCTCCGTTGTCCGTCGCATGCCTCGTCCCGGACAATACCCTCTGGCTCCGTTGCCTGGCTCCGTTGCCCGGCAACTCTTTCAAAGCCTCTTTCGTCCTGTAACTTGCCTTCTGCTGTAATGAGGAAGAAAAATCATCTGTTACAAGTTAGGATTCATTAATTAAATACTTTCTGTCGAAGCATAATGAAAGCTAGTTCACCTGAGCATGCTGCTCCATTTTGCTGAATAAGACACAGCTCATCTGAACGGATTTCCCTTTTTCGGTAAAGTGAAAAAGACCTAGATTCAAATATTCGATCGCCAGAGAGTAACAAAACGACGGAGGGGGAAATTATGGCAAAACGTCGTTCAAGCATACTTCTCGTGCTTTGCGTGACGCTGTTATTGTTGCCTGGAATGGCGCTAGCTAACGAGGGCGTCAACATAATCGACAGCACCAACGACGCTATCGGTAGCAACGACATCAATAACGCTAACAGTACCAGCAATGCAACCCCCAATGCCAACACTAAGGCTACGACTGTCCCCTCCGAAGAAGATTTTAAAGATATGCCCGAATCACCCTATAAGGTTATCGAAGGTGATAACGGCGTATTCATCCAGAAGAGTCACGACACTCTGTCGTTCCGTATCAATGGACTTTTCTCGAATTTTAGATGCCTAGTTGTGGATCGCTCGATTTTTCCTAGCGATAATTACACTGTCACTGCCGACTCAAAATCAACCGTAATAACACTTAAAAACGAATATCTCTCGAGCCTTATTGTGGGTATGTATAAAATCAACATCTTTTTTAACGACGGTTATTGTAGTGCCAATTTCACGGTCATTGGACCAGGTGAGGTAACGGGTGAAGCCGAGAGCCATAGTGGCATCGCAGCTGAAAATATCAAACCTGACAACAATATCTCTAACACTTCCGAGATAAACACCACTCCTGCTACAGGCGACAATACTCCTACCTTGGCATTTATCTCGTTGCTGTTTAGTTGTATCGCATTGATTGGCTGCACTGTTGTTGTAAGTAGAATGAAACTGAACCAGCAATAACAATGAACGGACAACAGAGTCGGAGGGTATTGTCCGCTCAGCTCCGTTGTCCGTCGTCCGCTGTTCTATTCTTCAGGAGTTTCTTTGTCCTTCTCAGCGGCTCGCTTGCGGCGCACCTGTTCAACGGCAGCCCTCAATGCTGCTTCATCTTCGGCACGAGCCACTTCTTTAGTGGACTTCACCAGCTTAACAAGCTCAAATCCCAGCAGCAAAACCAAAGGCACCACAACGAACGGAAAGAAAACCAGCGGATTAGAGAAAAGAGAAACCACAGTTCCTAGCGCTGCGGATATAAACACTACCTTACCCACTACGTTTATCGAGGACACGGGTTCAGAATCTTCCACAGCGTTGGCATCACCTTTGGTATGAAGCATGAGCTGACCGCCCTCTTCATACACGCTCGTTATACGGTGCGTATTCAACGCACCCTCTAGCTTCGACTCCGTAGAGCGGAACGTAATAATATCGCCCACCTGAAGACTCTCAGGATCAACCGCTTCGGTAACAATAAACGAATGCACAGGAATGGCAGGTTCCATGGAACCCGTAAGCGTACGCATAAAACTGTAGTTACCCAGCGAAGGGATCTCACCCGCGGGCGTAAAGACCGTGCGCAGCAGCACAACCAACGCCAAAGCAATAACTACCGCCGCTAACACATTAACAACGCGAAGCACATATTTCATTACCCGCGGCCACCCTTAGAAGAAACCTCAGAATAAGCACGGGAAGCTACCTTAGACTCACCAGAACCCGCATCGATCTCCCCCGTAGAGCCATACTGCTCAACCACAGCATTGTGTGAACCATCAGAATCAGAGCCATAACCCTGTCCAGTCGAAGCGTCCTGTACAACTTTGCCACCTTAGATATTCTGGGTAATAGGCTCACTGTTAATAGAATCATCATTGCCCGATGCAGCAGGAACGGCCTCGCCGCGCAAACGAGCAAGAAGGTAGTTCGAAAGCCTATTGCCTTCAGCACGCTTTTCTGCGCGAACTCGAGCTCGTTCAGATTGCTCCAAACGAGCATTCAGTTGGCCAATGCGCTGTTCGAACTCCTGCTTAAGCTGCGCGAGTTCATCGACATGACGCTGCTCTGCTTTAGAAGCTGCCTCCTTATGAGCATTTGCAGCAGCATCCATCCGCTGACGCAATTCTGCCAGCTCAGCATCAGCCGCCTGACGCATTTGCTCAACAGAGGCGTTTGCAGCCTCCACCTGTGCTTTAGCGTTTTCTTCTACGGCTTGTTTCTTTTCCTCGGCCTCGTTTTTCGCCATCTGAATTTTAGCTTCAGATTCATCACATACCGCAGCAAGACGACGCTCAGCTTCTCTCATTGCCGCCGCGATTCGTGTATCAGCATCAGACTTAGCCGCCTGCGCACTTTCCTGTTCGGTGCCCTGATCCTGAGCGGGCGCCGATTCGCGCTGAGGCAGTTCGCCTGCGTTTTCCTTCTTTTTACTAAACAATGCCATAGGCCCTAGATCTTATACTTAGCACGCACGTGTTCCATGTATTCCTTCATGGCTTCACGCTCAAGCTCGTCGGAATAGCGGAACTGCACACCGCAGACGTTGCGATACAAGCTACCCTTAGGCGCCTGGCGCATCCAGCACACAATACCTAACTGAACAGGTAATTCACAGCGCTCGCCGTCTACGCGCACCACCGGCATTTGCACTTGTAGAGCTTCACCCACGTCAGGGTAGTCGTTCAGATACATTGCCAGACCGCCGGCGGAAACGTCGATGGTCATGGCTTCTTTCCACTCATCTTCGGAAGCCTCGTCGCGCAAGTAGCGCAGACGCATGGAAACCTTAAAGCGCTCGTCACGGCGTTTGAAGAACGTGCGGTGCTCGGCAACCTGACGCATTTTCCAATACGTACGGATGCCCGCCTTTTCAACCGATTCGGGATAGCCAGCCAACATGAAGGTGTTTTCGCCTAAGGTGTACTGCAGAAGGAACTTCTGATTTTCATCCAAGATAAGCGGTTTACCTGCAAGCATGGGAGCGCTGATGAGGAAATAGGCTTCGTCAATGACACCCTTGAAGGTAGCCATCATATTAAACTCGGTTTTTTGCCCAACGGCCGTATCGAAGGCGACTTTCAACTTTGTTCCAGGCTTTATCTGCAACTCAGCCATTGTGCCTTCCTCCCGATTCCGCGCATACACTATGCCACAATGCAACAATCCCGCTCATTATAGCGTGAACCAAATACCTGAACAACGCAGCCAGACCCAGTGCTAGTCGAACAGACTCTTCATGTCAGTTTCTTTCATAGGTGCACCCGAGGAAGGCAAGCTTTCTGCACAGAACTTTTTGATAGAAGATTTACCACCAAGAAAATCTTCCGCCTTGCCCACTGCGGTAACCGTACGGCTTCCCTTTACCGTGAACGCCTGAACACCCTGAGTGCTGGTAGTGGTCTTGGTTTTTAGGAGCGAGGTATTAAAATTCATCAGGCGATAATCGCTTGAAACCAACGCCAAATCGCACTCTTCCTTCAACACAGCTGCATAAAGCAACTTACTTCCGCCATAAATCGCATTCTTCAAACGTTTTCGATTAGTCTTTGTGGCATACCCCGCCAAAGCAACGCGCGCAACGCGACCATTTTCAAACACAAACAGCACGTCGGCTTTATAATCCTCAGGATCAATTACCCACGTTACGCTTTCGTCGGGGTCCATCTCTAAATCGGTTGGCAAATACGAACCAAGCTGAGCCGACTTCGTATCCTCAAACGAAGCAATCTTACATTTGTATACCTGACTGCGATCAGTAAACACCAACAGCTCATGGGTATTAGAAGAAGGAAATTCTATGAAAGGCCCGTCGCCATCTTTATATTTCAGCGAGCTTGCCTTCTTTAACACACGATCGGTCATTTTCTTCAAATAGCCCTCACGAGAAAGCATCATGGTTACGGGATATTCCTCAACCTCAGGCTCCAGGCTTACTTCGACAACCTCAGACGGATCGATTTTTCCCGTTCTGCGCGGCATCACATGTTTTTTATTCACCGCCGCAAGTTCATCGCTAATAACCTTCTTAATCTTGCTCTCACTAGCAAGCGTATCGTTGAGCTCCGCAATATCAGCTTCAAGCCGCTCGATATCTTTCGTGCGATTCAAGATATATTCTTCGTTGATGTTGCGAAGCTTTAGTTCCGCAACAAATTCCGCTTGGACCTCATCGATACCAAAGCCCTTCATCAAGTTGGGAACAACTTCACTTTCCAGCTTCGTGTTACGAATAATGGCAATCGCCTTATCAATATCAAGCAGAATTGCCTCAAGGCCATGCAGAAGATGCAGTCGTTCGGTTTTCTTGTTCAGATCGAAATTCATGCGGCGTCGTGTTGATTCGATGCGCCACGCTACCCACTCATGTAAGATTTGACGCACGCCCATAACCCGCGGATAGCCATCTACCAGCACATTGAAGTTACACGAAAAAGAGTCTTGCAACGTGGTAGAACGGAACAGCTTCGCCATAAGCTGCTCAGGGTCTACTCCCCTTTTCAAGTCGATAGCAATGCGCAAACCAGAAAGATCGGTTTCATCACGAATGTCGGTGATTTCGCGCACCTTGCCCTCTTTTGAAAGCTTGATAATGCGCTCAATAATGACATCGGTTTTTGTGGTATAGGGTATTTCATATACCTCAATAATGCGCTCTTTAGGCAAATAGCGCCAACGGGAGCGAATCTGAAAACTGCCAAGCCCTGTCTCGAAAATACGCTCCATTTCTTCTCGACGATAAATTATCTCGCCACCCGTCGAGAAGTCAGGCATGGGCATATATTCAAGCAAATCACATTCAGGGTCTTCAAGAAAATGAATAGTGGCCGTACAAACTTCATTAAGGTTAAAGCCACAAATATCCGAAGCCATAGCAACACCAATACCCTTGTTTGAAGACACAAGAATATTAGGAAACGTAGTAGGCAAAAGACGAGGCTCTTTCATAGCACCATCGTAGCTATCAACAAAATCAACCGGATCTTTGTCGATGTCCTTAAAAATCTCAGCGCAAATGGGAGCCAATTTCGCCTCGGTGTAACGAGAAGCAGCATAGCTTAAGTCGCCCGAATAATACTTACCAAAGTTGCCCTTCGATTCAACAAAAGGCGCCAGAAGCGCTTCGTTTCCCGTGGCCAAGCGCACCATAGTTTCATAAATGGCGCTATCGCCATGAGGGTTCAGTTTCATGGTTTGGCCGACAATGTTTGCACTTTTCTGACGATCACCTTTCAGCAAGCCCATCTTATACATAGTGAAGAGCAGCTTGCGATGCGAAGGCTTAAAGCCATCAATTTCAGGGAACGCACGCGAAACGTTCGTACTCATGGCGTAAGGCATGTAGTTTGACTCGAGTGTTTGCGTGATGGGCTGCTGCGTAACTTCAGAGTGCAGACCAATAACGTTCGGATTGTTTACCTGCTTTTTCTTAGACTCTGTTTTAGGTTTCCTTTTTGCCACGATTCCCTCTTGAAACTTTTATTGACTCGATTCGCCCAACCGTATGAAAGCTAGGCGTTTGCTTTTCAAAAATGAACTCTTGATTAACGAACTACTGCAAATCAAGCTGGTCTAGGTACTCCTTGCCATGTTCGGCGATATGACGCTTGCGCCCTTCATCATCGTTGCCGAGCAGCAAGTTGAACATGGCCTCCATCCTTGACACCTCTTCAGGCTCCACCTTGATCAGCCTGCGCGTTTCGGGGTTCATGGTGGTAAGCCACATCATATCAGGGTCGTTTTCGCCCAAACCTTTTGAACGGTTGATGGAACACTTCTGATCACCGATTTCTTTCAGTATTCCGTTCTTCTCGAGTTCAGTATAGGCAAAATACGTTTTTTCCTTACAGTTGATCTCATACAACGGAGATTCTGCAATATAGACATACCCTTTTTCGATAAGCGTTGGTACAAGGCGATAAAGCATAGTAAGAATAAGAGTGCGAATGTGATATCCGTCAACATCGGCATCAGTACAAATAATAACCTTGCTCCAGTTCAGGTTATCCAAATCGAAGGTACCAAGGTTTTTCATGCGTTTGTCTTTAACCTCAACGCCACAACCCAAAACACGCAACAAGTCCATAATGATGTCTGACTTAAAAATGCGTGGATAGTCTTCTTTAAGACAGTTAAGAATTTTTCCGCGAACTGGCATAACACCTTGAAACTCTGCATCACGAGAAGTGCGAATGGCACCCGCTGCCGAATCACCCTCAACAATATAGACTTCACGGCGATCTTTATCCTTCGAACGGCAGTCGATAAACTTCTGCACGCGGTTAGCCATGTCGGTTTTTTGCTGCAAGTTAGTTTTAATGCTTTGACGCGTTTTCTCTGCATTTTCACGCGAGCGCTTATTAATAAGCACCTGCTCCATGATTTTGCTGGCAGCCTCTTTGTTCTCAATTAAATAGGTTGAGAAGCGTTCCTTAAAAAACGCCGTCATAGCCTGCTGAATAAAACGATTGTTGATAGCTTTTTTCGTTTGGTTTTCGTAGGACGTTTGCGTGGAGAAGCAATTAGTTACTAACACCAAGCAGTCCTGCACATCCTGCCATTTAATGGAACTCTCGTTTTTGTTGTATTTCCCTTGCGCCTTGATGTAAGCGTCAAGAGTACTCGTTAGTGCGCTACGCGCGGCCTTCTCTGGTGAGCCACCGTTTTCCAGCCACGATGAATTATGGTAGTACTCCTGCATCTGGAAGATACGCGAGAAGCACAAACAAGCCGTAATTTTCACGTTGTAATCAGGCAAATCTTCACGATCGCGTCCACGGCGATCGGCTTGAATAAAGAAAGGCTCAGTCAGATAGTCGGTACCTACTTTTTCCAAGACATAATCTTCAATGCCCTTGGGATAACAAAAGTCTTCCTCGCTGAAGCCATCCTCGCCTTCAATGCGCAAACGGAACGTAACATTGGCATTCACCACCGCTTGACGACGCATGGTTTCGCGATACCATTCATGCGGAATGTCGATTGAGGTAAACACCTCTAGGTCGGGACGCCATTTAATGGTTGTACCTGTGCGATTAGGCTCATCAGAGGGTTCGATTTGTAAAGCCTTCTTTTTTGCCCCTACAACCTTGCCTTTCTTGAAATGCAACTGGTATTTGTTGCCATCACGCCAAACGGTAACATCCATGTATTCGGAAGCGTACTGCGTAGCACATGAACCAAGACCGTTGGTACCTAAGGAAAAGTCGTAATCTCCACCTTCGTTGTTGCTGTACTTACCTCCGGCATACAACTCACAAAATACAAGCTCCCAATTGAAGCGTTTTTCCGTGGGATTCCAATCGAGCGGACAGCCACGACCATTGTCTTCCACCTGAATAGAGTCATCAGCAAACGCAGTTAGCGTAATGAGATTGCCATACCCTTGGCGCGCTTCATCAACTGCATTCGACAATATTTCAAAAGCAGCATGCGCACAACCATCCAACCCATCAGAGCCAAAGATAACAGCAGGGCGCAAACGAACGCGCTCTTCATCTTTCAATTGACGAATACTGTCATTACCATATTTTGCCGTGCTTTTTACCATTCTTGCTCTTTCAGTTTTCCCAACCTATAGCCATACCGCTTCAAGCCATATCGATTCTGGCGACCTATTGTGCTGTCTCAAACTATGTCGCTTCAAGCCGTACCGCTTCAAAAAGCTGTTTTCGCTTTTACCCGATTATCGCTGCCCAGATGAGTCAGCTTTAACAAATCGCACAAAAGAAAGCGATGGCTGAAATGTTCGGTCTAGAAACTTATCACAAAACAGGGAGCAACATAACCACTATCACGCCAAATTCCATCGAACAAGCGTTCGGTGGATAATTAAAACACCATCCAGCTCATCGTGTATCCCCTACAACAAATACATCGTAGGTTGCAAGTTATTCCAACTCGTCCAACAGCTGTTGAGGATTTTCACACGTCATAAACTCGCTCATGCTGCAACCCCCAGCGGCTCCTGCACTCCTCACGTAAGGCATATTTTTTTTACTGATGCCACCAATGGCGTATACCGGCAGGTTCACACTCTGGCAAACCAGCTGCAAAAACTCCAAACCTCGAGCTTCCAATCCCCTTTTGCAGTCCGTAGCAAAAATGTGGCCTGCCGTAATGTAGCTACACCCCCGCTGCTGAGCTTCCAGTGCATCTTCAACCGAATGACACGATGCCCCTATAACACTAAACTGCTTCTTCTCCTGCGCCGTCATTTGCCGCAAAACCGGTAGGGGCAAATGAATGGCATCCGCTCCAAGCCGAAGCGCTACTGAAACGAAGGTATGAAGGATACACTGCACCCCACTGGCGCGACAAATCTCAAGTACCTGTCGCGCCAAGGCTTCATACTCTTCCTCCGGCAAATCCTTCTCCCGCAGAATAATGCCTGCAGGATGCACCTTGGCAATGCGCTCTAAGCGCACCAAAAAGTTTTCTTTACAAAGCGCTCGATTGGTAACGCAGAAAATATCAGACATAAAGATAATCATTCAGCACAGGCTGAAGGCCCTCCTCCGACATATCTGCATACATGGCCTGCAGACTGCGGTTATCGTTAATTTCAAACTGCTCGTCACCTTCCTGCTCACCAGACTGTTCGCCAGAGTATTTACTTTCATGGTCTCCAATACCCGTAGAAACGCCCGCAGATATTTTGGTGGCGGCAATTTTTGCAATGCCATTACGGAAGGAAGCACTCTCTCGGGATGAAACCGTAATACCCACAAACGGCATGAAGAGACGATACGCACATAGCACCTGACAGAGTTGCTTTTCGTGTACATCCAAAGGGCTAATTTCGCCGTTATTGATAATAGGGCGCAGACGAGGGCAAGAAAGAGACATTTCAGCTTGGGGGTACTTCCGCTGCAGATAATATACGTGAAGGGCACTCGCTAGCGCATCCTTACGAAAGTCACTCAGACCCAGCAGCGCAGAAAAACCCACACCTCTCATGCCTCCCATCAACGCCCGCTCTTGGGAATCAAATCGATAAGGCCAAATGCGCTTGTGTCCCATTAAGTGGAGCGTTTCATACTTGTCGGTATCGTATGTTTCCTGAAACACCGTGACATAATCCACGCCACATTCATGAAGATAGCGATATTCGTCAGTGTTGACGGGGTAAATCTCCACGCCTACCATGCGGAAATACTTTCGAGCCAGTTTGCAGGCTTGCCCGATGTACTCCACGTTACTCATAGCGCGACTCTCGCCCGTAAGAATCAGAATTTCTTCCATGCCAGAATCGGCGATAACCTTCATCTCGCGCTCGATCTGCTCCATGGTCAACTTCATACGTTGGATATGGTTATAGCAGTTGAAACCACAATAAACGCAGTAGTTTTCACAGTAATTGGCAATATAGAGCGGCGTGAACAAATACACCGTGTTGCCAAAATGTTTGCTGGTTTCTATACGAGCCCGCTGGGCCATCTGCTCCAAAAATGGTTCAGCCGCCGGAGAAAGCAGCGCCTTAAAATCCTCAAGCGTCACGGTTTCATGCTGCAGAGCGGTACGCACATCTTTTGCGGTATACCCCGAAGAATCATAGGAACTAACCTGACTCATAACTTTCTCTTGAATGTCTGAGTGAATCTGCTCCATCCCAGGCATGTATTTCATATGATTGGTTCGAGAAGAAGGATCAGTTTCTAGCCTATGTTTCTTCTTTAGCGCTGCTGAAGAAAGAAATTCTGAGTCTACAAAAAACTGGTTTTCCATAGTGTCACCTTTAGTCTCGCAAAAATCCAGTAAGAGGATCAGAAGCAGAAGCGCCGCGCGTTAAAACACGACCCAATCCCGCTAAATACGCCTTACGGCCCGCTTCGATTGCCTGCTTAAAAGCAGATGCCATCATAGGGAGATTTCCTGCAGTGGCCAATGCCGTATTAGCCATGATGGCAGCAGCGCCCATTTCCATAGCCTCGCAAGCCTGAGAAGGACGACCGATGCCCGCATCAACAATCACAGGCGCATCAATCTCGTCAATCAAAATCTGAATGAAGTCACGGGTAGCAAGCCCTTTGTTAGACCCAATAGGAGAACCCAGCGGCATAACGGCAGCAGCACCCGCATTGACTAGGTCACGCGCAACATTCAAGTCAGGGTACATATAGGGCATAACCACAAAACCCTCTTTTGCCAAAACTTCGGTGGCTTTAATGGTTTCCTGGTTATCGGGCAGCAAATACTTGGTGTCACGCATGATCTCGATCTTTACAAAATCGCCGCAGCCTAGCTCCCGTGCTAAACGAGCAATACGAATAGCTTCTTCGGCATTGCGAGCACCAGACGTATTAGGTAACAGTGTTACACCCTCAGGAATGTAGTCCAGAATGTTCTCCTGCTCCTTGGTATTAGCTCTTCGCACTGCCAACGTAATAATTTCTGCACCTGCATCACGAACGGCAGCTTCAATAAGATTAAGCGAATACTTGCCAGACCCCAAAATAAAGCGGGAGCTGAATTCACGCCCACCGATAATTAATTTGTCTTGATGTAACACGATACTCGTTCTCTTTCTGTTATATTAAACGATTAAGGTTCTATCTCACCCGCAAGAATACGGATGACCATATGGGCTTCATGGGCAGCACAAGCCAAAACGCGAGAAGACACCAATCCGATACCGTCGTTGACGTCGCTCATGCCGTCACCACACAAATAAAAATGCTGGAATACGTGACGAGTTACTATGGTGTTGGCAGAACCAAATCCTGCCATACCCGAAGAAGATAACAAATACTTTTCTGGAAACCGCTCTAACACCCCATTAACCAGCGTTGCTTTAGCCTCACTGCAGTCAAACGCCTCGCAGACAATGTCCTCTTTTTCCAGCAGTTGGGCGAAATTATCCTCCGTAATTTTCACGGAGCTCGTAGTGATATCACAGTAGGGTGCAATGTCTGTCAGAGTTTCCTGCAAGGCGTCAGTTTTCAACAAGCCTAACTGCCGAACAAAATACTGCTGACGATTCAGGTTAGTAATATCCACGCGATCAAAATCAATGAGATGCAAGTGCCCCACACCTGCCCGCGCCAGCGCAATAGCAATATTGGAACCGAGTCCCCCCAATCCACACACCGCCACCCGGGCAGCGCTGATTTTTTTCTGCAATTCCGCACCATGGCGCTCACTTAGCGCCTGATGCATTTCTTCCTTTGTGGGAATCACGTTAGCCACCTCCCACAAAACTAACGATTTCTAAAACATCGCCGTCCTTCAAAACCGTTTCACCATACACCCGTTTAGGCACAATCTCCCCGTTGCACTCAACTGCAATTCGCGCAAGATCATAAGAAGCCTCCTCTAAGTAGGACAACAACGTTTGTCCCGCTAAAGGAAGTTCTTCACCATTCACTCGAATCAACCGCATCTGCTCCTTCCTGCCCGCAAAAAAAAGGGGGGGGTAAGACCAAAAAAAGACCGCACGAAGAAAACTACACCCGCGGTGGTGTACCCCTTCGTGCGGCCTTTGACTCACACTCTAAAAAGGATTTATACCATACTCATCTGATTGGAGCAAATTAAGTCTTACTCCAAATTGGTACACGTTGAAAAAGGAGCAAATCCAAGGCGCATTGCGCTTTGTATGACAACACCAAGAAACGCTCAATATTTCCTTAGCTCGACGCCTTCCCTAAAAAAGAAGTCAGATAAGCACATCCGAACTGCTAAATAACCCTAAAACACTTAAAGACAGACTAGAGCGCATCGGTATCAAGCCAAACCGTAAAAGGCCCATCATTCACAAGCTCTATCTGCATGTGCGCACCAAACGAACCCGTTTCTACCGCCCCCATGTCACGCTTCACAAGACCGCAAAAATACTCATATAAACGATTGGCATCATCAGGAGAGCCTGCATCAGTAAACGAAGGACGATTGCCTCGTTTACAATTGGCATAAAGGGTAAACTGACTCACTACCAACACCTCACCACCAACATCGGTGAGGCTCAAATTGGTTTTACCGTTCTCGTCGTCAAAGATGCGCAGACGAGAAATTTTACTCCATAGTTTTTCCGCATGAGCCTCGGTGTCGTCGTGGCCAACACCGAGCAAAATAACATACCCATTTTCAATTTTCCCAATAGTTTCTTTTTCAACTGTTACACGCGCACGTTCAACGCGCTGAATAAGAGCTCGCATCACAAATTCCTTACTATCAAAAGGGTATTACTCTTGAGGCACCTGTTGCTTAGTTGGCTCGTTCTGTTCTTTTTCACAATACCAAGCCGCCAACTCAGCTCCCGGCATAGGTTTAGCGTAGAAAAAGCCTTGAATGCGATCGACGCCATAAGACAACGCCGTTTCCGCCTGTTCTTTCGTTTCAATACCCTCGGCAAGAACATTTTGTCCCAACTCGTGAAAAAGAAGCGTAAGCATTTCGACCATAAGGCAACTTTTTCGCTCACAAGGAAGCCCGCTCACCAAGCTACGATCAAGTTTTACCGCTTCAAATGGCATGTTGGTTACCATGGAGAAGTTCGAATAGCCCGTCCCAAAATCATCAAGCATAAAGCTAAGCCCAGAGGAGCATGCCTCCTCCATAGCCAAGCATACAGAATCCTCATTTTCCGCAATCGTGCGCTCGGTTATCTCGATTTTAATCCGAGAAGGATCAACCTTGTGTTTTTCAAGAACCCGCAAAATACGTTGAACAAGATCGTCTTGAAGAAGCTGACACGTGGTGAGATTGATTGAGACGGATTTCAGCCCAGGAGCTTCCCCACTTCCAAGAAGACGGCACGCGTCTTCCAAAACTAGCCACGACAATGAATCAATCAAACCATTGCGTTCTGCCACAGGAATAAATTCGCCTGGCGAAATACGATTACCTTCACTGTCTGTCATTCGCAGTAGCGCTTCAGCGGAATCAAACGATTGTGTCTCTCTATAGAACACCGGCTGATACCACACCTCAAAGGTGCCCATACGAAGGGCACGCTTAATAGCATGCTCCAGTTCTTCCTCTCGCTCATAGCGACGAATAATGACCGAATCATAGCGTACAAGTTTCCTATGCTCATCCTTAGCCACCTGCACGGTGTAATCCAAGTGTTCGACAGCTTCTTCAAGCGTCCACTCTTCGCCTCGGTTACAAATCTCAGCCAAACAATATTGCACCCATACCGCACCTTCGCCCAAACACCATTTGCCGTCCATTAACTTTTTGATGCGATTAATGCGCTCCTCTTGCACATCTTCAGAGGCTGCTGGCATAAACAACAAAAATTCAACGCTGTTATAGCGGAAGCACCTTCCCTCAGGCATCAATTTTTGCAACTTATCAGCGATAAGAAATAGCAGTGCATCACCGTTGTTGTGTCCATAAATGTGGTTGATCTGAGCAAAATGCCGAAGAGCAACCACGACAATTTGGTAGTCTCGCTTGCTAGCCGCACACAGCTCAAGCTCACTGGAAAAGCTTCGGCGATTAAAAACTCTTGTCAAAGCATCAGTTTCGATGCGAATGTTCAAGAAATTAATAAAGCACATCAAATTAATTATCATGGCAATAGTGCCATTCAAAAGCAGGTCTTTATAGCAAAGCTGATATAAAACAAGAAGCACAACCACTAAAGGTGCTGCAATTATTATTTGTCGCACCGCCCCACTAACGTTGTGACGGTTCCGGAAGAAACAAAACGCAACTAAGAATGCACCATAAAGAGGAACAAAGTACACCAATGATCCCCATTGCCCTCGCTGATACACTCCCCCGTCATTGATAAAAAAGAAAAAACCCTCTTGCACGTTAATAATGAGCAGAATCGAAAACGCTACCAGCACTGCCGCAAGACTGACAAACGCATACAATCTACCCCGTTTATCAAAAACAAACTCGTAAATCCTACAAACAAAGAAAAGAGCGATTGTGCAAGATGTGACAATTGAGACGAAACAATACACAGTATTGAGCGCATAATTTAACGCGACAGGAAGGTGATCGCCCTCCCCAACAACAGCAACAGCTGCAATATCAAGAATAATCATTGTCGCCGTTAGGCAAAGACAAATCCAGAAATGAGTACGGCGTTTAGAAGAAGGTTGTTCCAGATCAAAATAAAAAACGCCAATAATAACCGTAACGATAAGAGCTAGGTATTCAGAAACGAGACACCACTCGGTCATAGCGCTCCAATCCGTTACATATCTTTACCGTTATCTAAAAACCACACGGGTAACTTAGCATACTTGTCGCGATGTAAAGAGAAGAAAGATAGTTTTAATCACCACGAATCGGCGCGTTTCAGCTACAGGCAAAACATCGAGCAAGATACCAAACAGAATAACGGAAGTTAAAACACAAAAATGAGCTAAAAAGTAGAGGCTAAAGCCCACGATAGATAAAAAAGATAGATACCTTTACTTTAGCCCTTTCCTTTTTCACCAAAAGACTGATGCAGCAAGAGCTAATAAACGAATTAGTTCGCTTTAATGAACCTGCATGATAAAGATTTCAAACAAAGCCACAATTATCAAAGTTGCAAAGTTATATGCCTCAAAACGCGCAATAAATGCACCGTTGTTGCCCAAACCTGATTTCTGATACTGACGCAAAGTGATAAGCGTAGCCAACGAAGCGATTGGCGTGCCTACCGCACCTACATTGGTCCCCAAGACAATGCCCGCCCAGTCGTTAGAAAAATGACTGAGAATAATAGCACTGGGAACATTACTGATGATCTGACTACTCACCAATGAGGTGATAAAAGCACCGCAAGAATCAAGCACGCTCTCAAAGAAGCTCGATATTGCGGGAATCTGCGCGATATTTCCGCTGAAAATAAAGAAACAAACGAATGTCATAACAAGTGCGTAGTCCGTTTTGGCAAATACCCGCCTGTCAGTAATGGCGAGTACCACCACAATAACCACCATGCCCATAAGAAAGGGCACCACGTCAATCGTCATTGCAATGCAAAGTACAAATAAAACCACGTAGATCACAACACGAGGCTTAGACAAACGTACACTTTCAGGCTTCTTGTAGTGAAATTCCGCTTTCTTTACGAAAAAGCAACGCACTAAAAGAAGAGATGCTGACAGAATAAGGGGTGGCGCCATAACCGCAATAAAATCACCAAAATCAACCCCAAACAAGGAATACAAATACAAGTTGTGCGGATTACCAAACGGCAGCAACATTCCGCCCGAATTAGCGGCAAGAGTTATAGCGATGAAAGCAAAAGGAATCTCTGATTCACGATTAACCGATTTCAAAAGTATCAACGCAAGCGGTAGCACGGTAACTAAAGTCATATCATTAGAAAGAAACATAGAACAAACAAGCGACACCAGCACCAGCGCAACCACTAGGGTACGCGTGCTTTTCGCGTGTTCCGCCAAGGAATGGGCCACAAATTCAAGAAGCCCCGACGAATCAATGGCAGCAATTACCGCAAGAATACTGAACAGGCACGCAAGAGTGTGCCAGTTAAAGTAATCCAAATATTCGATAGAAGGCGGCACAAAAAACATTGTGACCAGCGCCACGAGCGCCGAAATTACCAGCAGTGGATTATGTGCAAGTGCGCGCTGTGCCGCACGCTCAGCTGAGCGTGCCCGCATGCCCGCAAGATGCACGCCATGGTGCTTTTCGTCTAGTTCGTCGATATGTTCACTAAACAGCTTCATGAACTTATTCTACGCTTATAAGGCGCATATCTGTTTGTTTTGCTTTACTAAAAGCTACAAGCAAACATAGAAGAAGCTAACATTATGTAACATTAGTTCGAACTGACACCTACATCAGTAGTTGCTCTTTTAGAAATGAACATGTAGCCGCAATAATGTTCGGTATTTTATAGTTTTGCGGTTATAACCAGAAAAACTTTTATAAATACATTGCTTTTGCGGTTTGCAACCTAAAGTATATGCTTTTTAATTTATCCGAGGGTTCGACTGGGATTTTATGCAGACGACATCTGCACAAATAGGCTGGACTTATAAGAATAACCGCATGAACACGGCGCACGTAAACTACCTACCTGCTCTTATTGGTTATTACCAACAAAAACAAAATTCATTCGCACGAAGTATTTTTCAAAAACCCTCTATGTTTTTACGAAACCTTTTTGCATTTTCGGAAAACTTCTACGGGAATCACTTTTGTTGCTTCAGCATATTTCATGCAACTTGTTGACAAATCAACAAGCATAGGTTTTACTGTTCGATCGTTGACAAATCAACAACCTATTGCAGAAAGACATCATGGAAGAACGCTTCGAAACCTTCACCATTCTTATCAACAGAATCAACCGCAACATTCGAAAGATTAAAAATCAAGAAATGGCGGCGTATAACCTAAAAAGCATCCATGTATCGTGTTTGTATTATTTAAGGTTATCAGGCAACTTGACTGCAGCAGAACTAAGTGAGCGCTGCGAAGAAGACAAAGCGGCCGTTTCGCGAGCGCTTGATTATCTTGAGTGTGAGGGCTATCTCGAAGCTCCCACTAAAAGCCCTAAACGCTACAAACGCCCCCTAGTACTTACCGAAAAGGGCGAGCAAGCAGGAGATGTAATCGTGAGCAAAATTGACCAGGTTCTGCGTGAAGTTGACGACAGCCTCACTCATGACCAGCGCGAAGTTTTCTACCAGAATCTGACCGCAATTAGCAACCGGCTCGATGTCATCGCTCAAAAATCCGCTCAGCTCTAGCCGCTCAACACTCCAGCGCTAACCATCCAATTCCTCAACGGAATTTCTTTAGCGGAATCGTTCAGTGTCGGCGAGCTAAGCACCCAACACCCCAACCCATCCATCCAGCACGAGTTAAAAAGAGAGTCCCCCTGTGTTTTTTCCCAAGAAAATTTTCTGCCGTACCTTCCAGCTCGGCTTTCGTGCCGCGCTTCCCGTTTTACCCTACCGCGAACCTGCGATCATTAACTCATGTGCTGATTTAGGTCGAACCCTCAAAAAAGAAGACGCAACTCACGTGCTTATTGTCACCGACCGCGGCATTGTTGAGAATGGTATTTCCGGCCTCCTAGAAGCAGCACTCAACAGATTCAGCATTCCTTATACCATCTACGACAAAACGCTCCCTAACCCTACCGTTGAACATGTTGAAGAAGCACTGAGCCTTTACCACCAGAACAAGTGTGATGCAATTATCGCAATAGGTGGCGGTTCGTCCATGGACTGTGCCAAAGCGGTAGGAGCGCGCGTTGCCTACCCCAATAAAACACTCGCGCAGATGAAGGGCGTTCTGCGCGTATTAAAGAAAACACCCACGATTATTGCCATCCCTACCACCGCAGGCACAGGAAGCGAAGTAACCTTAGCCGCCGTTATTACCGATGCGCACGAGCACCACAAGTACGCCATTATGAGCTTTCCGCTTATCCCTGACTATGCGGTGCTTGATGCAAGTCTTACCTATTCACTGCCAAAGCACCTTACCTCTACCACCGGCATGGATGCACTCACGCATGCCGTGGAAGCATATATAGGACGCTCCACTACCAAACAAACGCGTACGTTGGCACTTGAAGCCACCAAGCTAGTATTTGACAACATCGAGCACGCCTATGAATGTGGCACAAACCACGAAGCACGAAAGAACATGCTGCATGCGGCCTACAAAGCAGGCATTGCGTTTTCCATGTCGTACGTGGGTTACATTCATGCCATTGCGCATTCTCTCGGTGGTCAATATGGCGTGCCTCACGGCTTAGCAAACGCTGTTACCATGCCCTATGTTTTGGAGGCATACGGCGATGCAGCGCATCGGAAGCTCCATGAACTTGGTGTGGCAGCGGGCGTATGCAGCACAGATGAAACCGATGCCGAAGGCGCATATAAGTTCATCGAAGCCATCAAAGAACTTAACGCCAAAATGAGCATTCCCACGAAAATCAGCGGCATAAAACGTGATGATATCGAACATTTGTCGCGTACCGCTGAAAAAGAAGCTAACCCCCTCTACCCTGTACCTAAGCTTATGACAGCGCAAGAGCTTGCGAATCTCTATGTTGAAATTGCAGATTGGAGCCAATAATGACGAGCGAAGAAATTCAGGTAATTCTTGAAAAACAACGTACGTTTTTCAACAGCGGCGCTACTATTCCCATTGACTTCCGCATTGCTGCGCTGCGCAAGCTTTATGCTGCTATTCGTGTACATGAAGATGAAATTCACGCGGCGCTCACAGCAGATTTAGGCAAGAGTAACTACGAAGGCTTCATGTGCGAAAGTGGCCTAGCACTTACCGAAATCTCATACATGATTAAACATACGCGCAAACTCGCGCGCCCCAAAACAGTACACACGCCACTTGCTCAGTTCGCCTCGCACAGCTTCACTCAAGCCGTGCCGTATGGAAACACGCTTATTATGAGCCCTTGGAACTACCCGTTCCTTTTAACTATCGATCCGCTTGCCGATGCCATCGCTGCAGGTAACACGGTGGTTTTGAAGCCGAGCGCCTATTCGCCAGCAACCAGCAAAATAATCGCAACCATCGTTTCAGAGTGTTTTCCGCCAGAATACGTAGCTATAGTAACAGGGGGGCGCGCTGAAAACACCGCATTGCTTAAGCAGAAATTCGACTTCATTTTCTTCACCGGCAGTCAAACCGTAGGAAAAGAGGTGCTTCGCCACGCCGCCGAACATCTCACCCCTGTCGTGCTTGAATTAGGCGGCAAAAGCCCCTGTATCGTAGACGCGAGCGCAAACGTCAAACTTGCTGCCAAGCGCATCGTGTTCGGAAAATTTTTGAACTGCGGCCAAACCTGCGTGGCACCCGACTACATTCTGGCCGAACGCAGCATACACGACCAACTCATCACTGAACTTAAACGACAGATTGAACTTCAATTTGGAAAGAACCCGCTCGAAAACACCGATTATGGCAAAATCGTCAATCAAAAGCATTTCGAGCGTTTATGCAGCTTGATCGATGCTAACAAAGTAGTATGCGGCGGACAAACTGATGAAACATCCTGCCGAATTGCACCAACCGTCATGGATGGTGTGGTGGCAGAAGATGCCGTAATGGGCGAAGAAATTTTCGGTCCTCTTTTGCCCATTCTTACCTTCGATTCATTTGACCAGGTAGTGTGTGGTTTGCAAAACAAGGCTAAACCGCTCGCAATGTATTTGTTCTCGAGCAATAAAAACCACATAGACCAATATAGGCGAGAGCTAAGTTTTGGCGGCGGCTGTATCAATGATGTAGTAATTCACCTAGCCACCAGCGAAATGGCATTTGGTGGCGTAGGAGAAAGCGGCATGGGCGCTTACCATGGCAAACGTGGTTTTGAGGCATTTTCCCACGTCAAATCCATCGTCGATAAAAAAACCTGGATAGATTTACCCATGCGTTATCAGCCTTATACGAGCAAGCTATACAACAAGCTGCTGCATGTTTTCTTGTGATAGCGAATCGTGAACTACTTAGCTCTGTTCCAAAACGGGATACACCTAAAACGCTCTTTCTGTTGGGGTAGCTTCTTTCAGGGCAGCTTCCTAAAGCAGCCCTGAAATATCTACACCCAGTTCGCCGCGCACGGCCTTTTCGACCGTTTCGAATGCAAGGGCATGGTCCTCATGACTTGCCATACCTGAAATAGTAAGCGTGCCAACCATGCCGGCACCTTTAATACGCAAAGGGAAGCACCCGCCCGCCGGCGCATAATCCTTATAGGACATTCCACGCCACTCCAGCGGATGAACCCCCTGTTCACACCAACATTCCCAGTAATATGAACTACCGTTAGTGGCGTATGCAATGTTTTCCTTACGACGAATCCAGTTGTCGCTTTCAGGCTTTGTCCCTGCCATCGAAAACGCGAAGAGCGTGCGACGGTTCAAGGTGATACGGGTTGCAACAGGCTTTCCCATCTCGCGAGCCCGACGAATTACATATAGTCCCATCTGGAGAGCAAGTTCTTCATCGATACGTTCAAATTCATAAGCGGTTTCCTGCGCCTGAATAGAATCCATCAGCACCTGAATATCGTTAGTTTCCTCCATAACAATCCCCCCACTGTTTTGGTTCCTTACTTATTCTTATTTTCTCAGAAATAACCCACTTTACTCTTCACGTAAAGCTTTAGGCAAAGGAATAGCAGAACCAATCAGGGCAGCAACAAGCATCACAGCAATGCCCTTTAACGGAAAGCACATCACGAGAAGCAAAGCAGCCATAACGGGCTGACGCATTACAGCACCCATCAAAGCAGCAGTACACGCAGCCACACAAAATACGGGTTCAGCCCCCGTAAGCACGGCAAAACCGTAACCTAAGCTAATGCCGGAAAAAATGAGAGGAAAGAAATGTCCGCCGCACCAACCTAAATTAATGCACGTAGGAGTGATGGCACATTTGATAAGACCAGTCATGATAAGCGCCACAGCAGGAATTACCACATAGTCTTCCATGAGGTAATATATTTGAGCTTCACCTGCGAACATGGTATAAGGCAGCACCATGCCACATACCGCGAGAAGAGCACCCGCAAGCACCGCCTTCACAACAGGACGCTGTCCAAGATTCTTCGAAACACATTTGGACCCTCTGTTCGCCGCGTAATATACCCAACCGCATGCCGTACCCGCAAGCGCCAGCGGAATAAGCCAGGTAAGTTCAAAGGCTCCCACCTCTACCGAAGAAAAACGAGGTAATCCGCAACCTGATCCAAACACTTCACCCAAAACAAGAAATGAGCCTAGTGCACCCACTATGGCACAAAAATACACAATGGCCTTCTGTGCTTTTGGAAGCTTAATGTCCATATCACCTTCGGCGCCGTCTGCTGTACCAGAAAGCGGAGCCACAAAACCATAAAATGGTGCCGTAAACACCGCGGTAAGTGCCGCCTGAGTACCCGCAATAGTAAGCGCACGGATATCTGCCCCAAAGCGACGCATCCTATCACCCACCCAAGTACACAAGCCCGCAATAACGCCCGTAAGACCTGCTTCTGGACCTACACTCCCGCCGAACAACAGTGGCAGCAACGCAGCGAAGGACAGTCTGCCTATCTGACTATAGTCATAGCGCCCCGTTTCCTTCACGGTTGCCATAACTTTATTCAGTTCTTCAGGCTGAACCTTTACCTTCTTTGTGTATAAGCCAATAATGATGCCGCCCAATACACATACCAACAAAGGATATGGAATAAATCCGAAAGACCCTTGGCTAAGAATGGGAAATATATCAGCAGTAAGGGCGCCAAGCCACGCGGGTACCGTACTCCACAAAAAGCTGATACCCTTATCCATCAGAAAGAAGAACAGCCACACAAAAGCACCCGCTAAGGCACCCGTAACTAAAACACAAACAAGAAAAATTATGCGATTTACCGGTTTGGCGAGGTTTGGCACGAATCCTCCGAAAACAAAACGTGTAATGGAAGCAGTATAACGCGAGATACTCCTGCCAGAATACCTTATCTCACCCGAACAATACCCTCTGGCTCCGTCGTCCGGGGCGGACAATGGAGCCAGAGGGTATTGTCTCATTGGTAGACACAACACTTCATGAATGATGTATCTTTGAACCCATATATAGCTTTCACTATCGCTATTATTAAGTGGAAGCAATACCTTTTTCTTTCATCTTGAAAGGATCTCTTATGCCAAACACCTGGAACCCTGACACCTACACAACGGATTTCTCATTCGTCTTCCAATACGGTAGCGATGTTGCAAAACTTGTTGATGTTAAACCGGGTTCTAGCGTTCTTGATCTTGGCTGTGGCAATGGAGTTCTCGCTCACGATTTCAGTAACCGCGAAATGCACGTAATCGGAATAGATCGTTCGCCAGAATTTGTCGCCACAGCACGAAAGAACTATCCTGATCTCACTTTCATAGAAGCTGATGCAACCAACTTTTCTCTCGAAGAGCCAGTAGATGCCGTCTTTTCGAACGCAGTACTCCACTGGATTGCACGCGAAAATCATCCCAAATTGCTTTCTTGTGTACATAAAGCTTTGAAACCAGGTGGGCAGTTCGTCTTCGAGTGCGGAGGCTTTGGTAACAACGAAAAAATTCATGAGGCGCTTAAATGCGCCTTTGCCAATCATGGCTTTGAGTATCATTTCCCTTTTTATTTCCCAACCATTGGTGAATATGCGGCACTTTTAGAACACGCGGGGTTTCTTCCAGCATACGCCATACTTTTTGATCGCCCAACACCCCTTAAAGGCAATGACGGCATGGAAAATTGGATTAGGATGTTTATTAAAAAGCCTTTTGATGTCGTTACCAATGATAAAGAAAAAAACACTATTATTACCGAAGCCGTCGACATCCTTCGAGCCGACCTCTGTCACGATGGATCCTGGGTTGCCGATTACGTGCGTCTGCGCATGAAGGCGTACACAAAGGAATAATCTAATAGATGAAACAATTTATAATTGGGATGCCTTACAGCCAAGATATCCCACCACAGCGCACCACAAAATCCAGCGCTATCGCGACCATCGAAACCTATGCCGAATCCAAAAAGTCTATAAAAACGCTGCTTTTTCTGACGCAGACACGTGTCTTGCTTTAGGCTAGTGTCCGCATTGTTTTTTGCCCCAAATACGGGGATTATCGTCCAATTTAGAAGGAACTATATGTCAAGCTTGCAAGAAGAAATTGCCTCAAGACGTACCTTTGCCATTATTTCGCACCCAGACGCCGGCAAAACAACCCTTACCGAAAAACTCCTGTTGTACACCGGCAGCATCCAAACTGCTGGCTCAGTAAAAGGTAAGAGCGGCTCAAAACATGCTGTTTCCGACTGGATGGATATCGAAAAAGAACGCGGTATTTCTGTAACGTCTTCGGTGTTGCAGTTTAACTATGAAGGCTGCTGCGTAAATATCCTTGATACTCCTGGTCACCAAGACTTTTCCGAAGACACCTACCGCACCCTAATGGCCGCCGACGCTGCCGTTATGGTCATCGATGCCGCAAAAGGCGTCGAAGCCCAAACCAAAAAACTCTTCAAGGTTTGCACGCTTCGCCATATCCCTATTTTCACGTTCGTAAACAAGCTTGACCGAGAAGCGCGGGACCCATTCGAGCTTATGGAAGAAATTGAAACAGTCCTTGGCATTGGCACCTATCCCATGAATTGGCCAATTGGTTGCGGAATAAACTTCCGCGGCGTGTTCGACCGCCAAACACGCAAGGTTATTGCTTTCGACAGCGATGGTCGCGGCAATTCTGCTAAAAAAGTTCAAGAAATCGAAGCCGAACTGGGCGATGAGGCACTTGACGAGCTCATCAGAAAAGACAACCACGAAAACTTAATGGACAATATTGAGCTTTTAGATGGTGCAGGCGACGAACTCAATTTAGAAGATGTCCGCAGCGGAAAACTTTCTCCTGTGTTTTTCGGCTCAGCTCTTACAAACTTCGGCGTTGAGCCATTTTTGAAGGGCTTTCTTGAACTCGCTTCCACCCCGCGCCCCTATAACGACTGCCTTACCGATACCCTAGTCGATCCAATGTCGGATGCGTTTTCAGGCTTTGTGTTCAAGATTCAGGCGAACATGGACAAAAACCATCGTGACCGCATTGCCTTTTTGCGTATTTGTTCGGGCAAATTTGAGCGCGGCATGGAAGCATTTCATGTGCAGGGCGGCAAGAAGCTCAAGCTTGCCACAGGCACCTCGCTCATGGCAGATGACCGCGCCATCGTAGACGAAGCATATGCCGGTGACATCGTTGGCCTGTTTGACCCCGGTATTTTCAGCATTGGCGACACAGTATGCACTGCAAAACACAAGGTGCAGTTCCCTGCCATTCCCATGTTTGCTCCCGAAATGTTTGCGAAAGTTTCCCAGGTGAACACCTTAAAACGCAAGCAATTCGTTAAGGGTATGGAAGAACTTGCCCAAGAAGGCGCTATTCAAATCTTTCGCGAGTTAGGCGCAGGCATGGAAAGCGTTATCGTGGGCGCTGTAGGCGTGCTGCAGTTTGAAGTGCTTGAACAACGCCTGAAAAATGAATACAACGTGGAAGTGCGCAGACAAGGACTTCCCTTCTCTATCATCCGCTGGGTTGCCAACCCTGAAGAAGTTGATGTCCCCAAGCTTACCCTCACACACGACACCCTTCGTGTAGAAAACATGCGGGGCGAAAAACTTCTACTGTTCACCAGCGAATGGAACCTGCGTTATTGCGTCGACCATAACCCCAACTTAGAGCTTTCAGAGTTCGGAAACGTGACGTTTAAATAAGATAAAACTCACCTTTTCCAAAGTTTTTCTTGACAATCCAGGTTTCATACAATTAAAGTGCACCTAGGTTGACAACCAAATACACCTAAACCGTTGAAGCGGGAGTAAAAGCGACTAACGCGCACACAGAGAGTTCGAGTAGCTGAGATTCGAGCAGTAGCAGGTCGCCACAATGGGCCGCAGAGGGCGCAGTTAAGCTGCGACGTAAGGACCACGTAAGTGTCCAGGATGTGATGGCATCCGAAAAGAGCGCCTCGTAAAGAGGTGAATCAAGGTGGCACCGCGAGTTTTATAAGTAAACCCGTCCTTGAAAAGCATGTTTGCTGTTTAAGGACGGGTTTTTTCGTCCCAGACACAGGCAGGCAAACCATCATGAGATGCAGGCCACGGCCAAGGTCCTAGTCTCACCAACAAGCCAGCAGATACGCAAAGGGCGTATCTGTACTAGCCGAAAGGACGATGAACAATGAGCAACGAAACCACCCAGACCGAACCCTATCGCCTTTACCTGCGCGAGGATCAAATTCCCACCCAGTTCTATAATGTTCGTGCCGACATGCCCGAAAAGCCCGAGCCCATGCGTCTTCCCAATGGAAAAGTCGCTGAATTCGATGATATTCGCCCCGTATTTTGTGACGAACTCGTACGCCAAGAACTCGATGATGACACCCGCTATGTTGATATCCCCGAAGGTGTTCGAGAGATGTACAAAGTCTACCGCCCCTCCCCTCTTTGTCGCGCTTACAACCTTGAGCGTGCACTCGACACACCCGCTAAAATCTTCTACAAGTTTGAAGGAAACAACACCTCAGGCTCTCATAAACTCAACTCCGCACTTGCACAGGCATATTACGGTGCTCAGCAAGGATTAAGCACAATCACAACCGAAACAGGTGCTGGTCAATGGGGCACCGCGCTTTCCGAGGCAGCCGCACATTACGGTTTGGATTGCGAAGTCTTTATGGTTAAATGCTCGTACGAACAAAAGCCCTTCCGTCGCAACATTATGCAGACCTTCGGAGCAAACGTAACGCCTTCTCCCTCAGATACAACCGAAATTGGCCGCAAGATGCTCGCCGATAACCCCGCTTCCACCGGTTCTCTTGGTACCGCTATCTCCGAAGCTGTGGAAAAAGCCTTGCACGTACCCGACAATCGCGGCCGCTATCAGCTCGGCAGCGTACTCAACCAGGTTGTGCTACACCAGTCCATCATCGGCCTCGAATCTAAAACCGCACTTGAAGAACTCGGAGAATATCCCGATGTTGTCATTGGCTGCGCGGGCGGAGGCAGTAATGTAGGTGGTTTGATGAGCGCCTTCATGAAAGACAAGCTTGACGGCACGCATCCCGATACCGATTTTATCTGCGTTGAACCAGCAAGCTGTCCCTCTATGACGCGCGGACGCTACGCCTACGACTTTGCCGACACGGGCCAAACCTGCCCTCTGTGCAAGATGTATACGCTCGGTAATGGATTTATTCCTTCCGCAGACCACGCTGGCGGCCTGCGCTATCACGGCATGAGTCCCATTGTTTCCAAGCTTGTTCACGATGGTTACGCTCGCGCGGTAAGCGTTAAGCAAACCGAAGTCTTTGAAGCAGGTGTACAGTTTGCTAAGCTCGAGACCATTTTGCCTGCACCAGAAAGTTCTCACGCTATCAAGGTAGCAATCGATGAAGCCCTTAAGTGCAAAGAGACCGGCGAAGAGAAAACTATCCTGTTTGGCCTTACGGGCACTGGCTACTTCGACATGATGGCCTACGACGCCTTTATCAATGGCAAGATGGAAGACCACATTCCTACCGATGAAGAACTCGAGGCAGGATTTGCAACCATTCCTGCAGTAGAAAGCATCCAAGCTGCAGGTGGCCTCCCGCTGGAATAACAAACAAAACAACAAAACAATACACTGCTTTGCGTATGCCTCTACCTGAACACAACAGCAATAACGGCACCAGCCACTAGGTTGGTGCCGTTATCAACAATTAAACACTACATAAGTTAGCAATACCCAATGAAACACTCTCTCTCGCACTCAGAGAAAACAAAGCCCTTGCATGGAATCCAAACCTATACACATTCGTACGTATTCGCAACTCCTACCAATAGCAACAAAATACCGGGAAGATAACCTTCACAGAGCTAATCGTTGCACAATCCAGACCAACAAACCTCAAAACCTCTCACCCCGTTCACGGAGCCAGTAACCAATATCGCTTTTTTTCAAAGGCGAATTGAGTAATCTAGTTACCGATAATACATGCTCTACGAGAGGACACTCCCATGGCTATTGAAAAAGTTGTTGTAGCAGGTGGCGGCGTTTTAGGCAGCCAAATTGCCTTCCAGACCGCATATTGCGGTTTCGATGTGACTATTTGGTTGCGCAGTGAAGGCTCAATTGGACGCACACAACCAAAAATCGATAGCGTATATAAATCGTATATTGAAGCCATCGAAGGAATGGCGGATGGCAGCGGTGCTTGGTGTGCTGGTATTGCCGATTCCAATGCCCCTTTCAACAAAGAAGCTTGTTTAGCTAAGGTCGAACAAGCCTACAAAAATCTCAAGCTTGAACTTGATATGGCCAAAGCAGTTTCCGATGCGGATCTTGTCATTGAATCCATGTCAGAAGACCCAAAGGCCAAAATCGATGTCTACCAAAAACTAGCTCCGCTTTTGCCGGAAAAAGCCCTTCTAGCTTCCAATTCTTCCACGCTCTTGCCAAGCCAATTCGCAAAGTTCACAGGTCGTCCTGAAAAATACGGCTCACTGCACTTTGCTAATTCCATCTGGAAAAACAACACCGCTGAAGTAATGGGTCATGACGGCACGAGTAAAGAAACCTTCGAGAAATTGATGGAGTTTGCAAATCAGATTCATATGATTGCGCTACCTGTGCGCAAGGAAAAGAGCGGTTACTTACTTAACTCTATGCTTGTACCATTTCTTCTTTCTGGCCTGGACCTATGGGCAAGCGGCGTAAGCGACCCTAAGAGCATTGACATCGCATGGGAGCACGGTACGGGAGCACCAAAAGGACCTTTTCGTATCATCGACACCGTTGGCTTGCCTACCGCATATAACATTGTGTTGCAATTCCAAAGTGTCCCCGGCCTTCTAAACCCTCTGTTTAAAAAGATGATGCTTCCCTATAACTACAAAACCATGGCTAAACTTCTCAAGGAAATGATCGATAAAGGAGAAAGCTTTTACTAGGATTAGAACCCTCACAACACCATCCTGCTAAAGCTCAGAATCGTCTGAAGTCAATTATGTGTTGACTTCAGACGATTCTCTTTTTAACAAACCGCAAAAATAAGTACATAAGCAGCAATGAGACTTGAGTTGTATGGTATTTTGGCATGTCAGTTATCATTACCCTTGCTCTGCCGCTCACTTCTTTTCAGTTAAACAAATTGAGGCAGCATCTCCCTAGATACTGCATCGTAAAACCCTTTTGTACAACTGCGCTTATCTTTATATTGCGCGCTATTTATTCCTTCCTACAGCTTATGCTTGCGCGAGGCAAACAAACCCGTAAAAGCAGTGAATGCCGCCACGATTGCCGCTACAATACCGAGCCCACCGTTGGCATCGCCTGTTTTTACCAACCCAAAAGACCCAGCTGACTTATCTGCAGCAGAAAGCATAGCATTTGCAGACTCACTTGCAGACCCCTCATCATCAAACGCTGGTGTTACGGGTTCGCCTTTCTCAATAACTACCGTGCGGGCGATTTCATCACTTTCCCATGAATCAATCGCGCCAGTTCCTGCAACACCAATAACCTGACCGAGCTCGCAATAAGACCCACTATTTCCATCATGATTCCACTCATCAAACAGTTTGAAATCACACACAACGCCGCCTTCGGGCACAAGGATCTTTGACCCTCCCGTGATAGTAATCGTACTTGAGGGCACCAATCCAGGACTAGCGCTGGATACACCATTAACCGCAATAACAGCAGCGCCCTTACTTGTAGCCTTTACGGCAGAATTGTCAATCAAAATAGATCCACCCGCATGTTCACTTCCACTGAGCGAACTAATACCATAAGAGACGCTATAAGGGGTGCTCGAATCCGAGAACACATCAACGAAAGAGTCTTTAATGATGACGTGGGATTGATCATCTGTTGTATAAGCATAAATTCCCGTTGCAAAGCCCAATTCCAGTTCGGTATTAATTGATACATTCGAACCATTAACGATGCTGACAGTTGTTGGAGCTCCTTTAGTTCTTGTATAAATTCCATCATTAACAGTTGCCTTGTCAGACGCAGTGATAGAAAGCTTGGAGTTGTCAATTGTGACGTTACCTCCTTTATTGGGAATATCATCAAGACCATGGGTGTAGCGCAAACCATCCTCTACCGTTGTATCAGGCACGCCATTTGTTGTCTCAATCCCAGAAGCACCCAAACGCGTATTACCAGCCTTGTTTACTTGAATGGTCACATCAGCCCCATCTTTAATGACGACATCTCCACCATACGTTGAAATTCCGATCGTTGAGGGAAGTTCATTTCCGTCACTTTTAACGTTCCCCGTTGCATTTACATTTACCTTTGAGCCCGAAATAGTTACATCCCCACCTGCTTCACCGTCGCCTGTTGCCATAATCACATCGGTATCGGCAGTGGCATTAAGGGTGCCCTCCCCTTGGATGGTAAGATTTCCCTGATCAACAGTGAGTGCACCGGCGTTGTTTTCGGGCGCAGCATTGTTGGTAACACTATTTTCTCCCGCCAGGTTAACCACCAAATCACCCTGGGCGCTAATAGGTCCACCCATGTAGCCATTCAGATTTAGATCATCCTGGCCATCCCACATCCAGCCCGTACCCGATGCCCCTGTGGTTTTGTCCGAATACTGCGTTCCATCAACATTTACCCAATCGGCTGCAAACGCCAAATTCGGACACATGAGGGCCGCACTAATCACCACCGCTGCCGCCATTGCCGTTGCTCGCCGCGGTAAACCCGAACGAATATCTACCCCAAAACGCTGACGCTCCGCATGTTTTCCGCATGATCCATAGGCTAAGCCTTTCGAAAAGAGAGTCGTCTTTGATTGTCTGTCCATAACGCATCCGCCTCCTTTTTCTTTCACCCTCAACAAAACTATGCGTTTTTCGATTCCCTCCCATATGCATCAATCGCTCAAAAAAATACTCGGGAATACCAGTGATGAGCGCCCTGCAACAAGAAAAGAATCCACCAATTGGATTGTTTCGGATTTACCCGCACAGGAATAGGTTCGTATATATGTACAAACTTGCTAACCTGGTGTTTTAATTGTTACTCAATGAATTGTTCTTCCAAAATCGTAAAAAAGCCAAACCATACACCCATCGAGAAAGATGTTTTTCACCTCGATGAAACCTCGAATATCAGTTTGGTTATACAATCAAACACGTACGTTTTACTCATCACGAACCCGAAAGAACCGCCTGTGCCCTCGTTTAATGCAAAATTACTTCGATCGATTGCTGGACTTGCTCTCTTCACGTTCACTTTCTTAGGAAGTGAATTTTTCTTTGATCGACAGATGGGACTCCTCGCTTCTGCAGAACAAGTTGTTTCTGCTCAAGCGGCAATTCTTGGAGCAAGCGTTGTTGGTTTTCTGGCCTATGCGGGTATTTCAAAGGTTTTTAAGAAACAAATTCAACAAATCATTGTTTCAGCAATTGAAGCAGCGGGAATCATACTTTGTCTTTTTGTTATAGCAACCTCAAACGACATTGCCACCATGCAAACGCTTGGATGCATTGGCTTTTTCTTGTTTGGTTGCCTAGGAGCGGAAGCTTACTGGAATATGGCATACCTCTTTCACAGAAGTCCATCACTTGCAAAAGGTGCAGCATCAGCCTATTCCGCAGGTATTCTTCTTCAATTCGCTAACAACCTTATTATCCCCTCAGGAATGCCTGAAACTATTACCTTAAGTGTTGGAGTCATCTTTCTTTGCGTGCTTTGTATTCCAGAAAAAAACCCGGATACAAAGCATCCCGCCCAAGAGAACACACCAAAGAGCACCGACTCTCTTGAAACTAAAAACTCACCTTTACCCAAACAACCGCTTTCAAAGGCTCTTTGGTCTATCGCTCTAATCGTGCTGTTGGCCTGCATGTTTTCAACCCTTGATAACGTGATTACCCTCGCCGATGCACAAGGGACAGTCTCAGTAGAAACATGGCCACGGCTGCTCCTTGCCGCAAGTAGCCTTGTTGCTGGATTCTTATTCGACATCCGCGAACGGCCAATACATGGGTTTTATCATGTTTGCGATCACAGCGCTTTCAACCATTTCCATCTTGGCAGTTGAAGCGGGCGCAAGCCCCGTAATAGGCCTTATCGTCTTCTACCTAAGCTCAGGCTTTTTTGTAACATTTTTCACTACCATTTTCCTACAGCTTGCGCCTCGCATGCATACGCCACAACTATGGGCAGGAATGGGACGCGCGGCAAACAACTTGTGCGCATTTACCATTTCTGGAGCATCTCTTGCCATAACCCAATCAAGCGTTCCCGTTGTTATGATTGCCTCACTCCTTCTCTTTGTGTTCGTAATTGTTACGTTCATTGGCGCAGGATGGTTTCGTCTTCCGCCAAACGAACACGAACGAGCAACCTTTGAAGCAGGGAGAATTGCCACTACAACACCATCGCAAGAGGAGCTGCAAGCAGCATTCATTGCTCGCTGTAAACTAACACCACGAGAAGTCGACATCTTGCATGCCGTTACTACCAATGAGCAACCCCTAAAACAGGTAGCGGAAGATATGGGAATATCTCTTCGTATGCTACAGCGCCACCTAACGAGCATTTACACCAAAACAGGAACTCAAACACGCGCCGGTCTTACACGCGCCCTGTATTTCAATACTCGAGAGAAATAAAACAAATGCTTAAGGAATTTCGTATTTCTTTTTTCGCGTGAATCATTTTTGAAGCGATTGTTGTCGCTCTTTAACTTACGCTTGACAATAGCTTCTATCCCACAAACTTCACCTACGTCGAAATATACCTTGCTGTTGCTCTTACGCTCGTTTATCTCTTAATCAAGATTTCTTAAAATACTCCCATGTAAAAGCAACATCTACACTCTGCCGGGGGATGCATCCGCAGGTCTTTGCCGAAAACCGTTCCTTTGTCCAAAAGCATATATAATTACTACAGACAAAGGAAACGAAGCCGTGGCTTTGAATCACATTGGTACGTGGCAACGCTAACGAAAGGTCCAAAAACCATGGTGCGCATTATTACCGACTCAACCTCATCTCTTCCCAAAGACGTTTGCGAAGAGCTCAACATTGAAGTTATATCTTTAATCATCAACCGCAATTCTGTTGAGTATATTGAATCTGAAACCGATCTTGATGCCTTCTATAAAGATATCTATGAAATGGCAGACGCCATTCCAACATCAAGCCAGCCTTCACCTAAAAAAGTAAGAGATGCTCTTGAAAAACATGCCTTAGCGCACGAAGAAGTACTCGGTATTTTTATTAGTAGCAAAATGTCGGGCACATTTGAAGGTTTCGTACACGGGGCCCAAGAAACACGCAAGAACTATCCAGAGTTCACCTATGCAGCCATTGACAGTACAACTAACTGTATGGAAATGGGTTTTGCGGTTATTGCTGCTGCAAAAGCAGCAAAAGAAGGTAAGTCTTTAGAACAATGTATCGAAGCTGCAGAGGAAAGTCTTCACTGCTCAAGATTTATTTTTGCACCCGAATCACTTACCTTCCTTGAAAAGGGTGGAAGAATCGGAAAAGCGGCTGCGCTTATTGGTCATCTCATTAACATTTCACCCATTCTTACGGTAAAAGACGGAGAAGCTGGAACCCTAACAAAAACCCGAACCCAAAAAAAAGCCCTCGAGAAAATGGTCAAAGTGCTTGAAGAAGACATTGCTCAATACGGTCTAAAAAATCTCGTTGTTCACTACATTGGGTCAAAAGTCCCTGCAGAAGAATGGGCCGACAAAATCATTAACCCAATCACCAACATGAAAGCAAAAGTTCTTCCCGCAAGCCCCGTAATTGGCGTTCATGTGGGACCTGCACTTGGAATTGCTTACGAATGCAAACGCCGTCTTCCAAACAAATTCACAACCACTTCACCAGAAAGAGTTCTCCCATAAATCTTAGGTAGACCTCTTTTTGCCTCCGCTATGCGAAGACAACAGCGAGCCAATCTGCGAGGCTCTCTATAGCTATCGCTTTTTCTCTGCCGTTCGTAGGGACAATTACGCCGCCCAGGAGAATAATGATGTGAACATGTTTTAAATGTCCCTGCAAAAATCAGTTCATTCCAAAGCGAATATTTTCAGGTCGCCCAAAAATCGACCCGATTCCCCTACAGAACATTTTTCAAAACAACAAGTTTCACAAATAGATATCCTCCGTTTTTATTTCGTAAAGTTATCAAATTGCAAATCCCTCAGAAAAAAGTCCAATTGCTACTATGCGAATAAGCAAAAACGAATCTATCAGGCTTCGTTTTCACTACTGCTTCATCGGACAAGGGAGGTAATGATGAGTGCAGCAGCACACGTGGCAAAAAAATATATGTTTGCCATCGCTACCGTTTACATGTGTTACTTAACACATGGTGTTCAAGCAATTATTTTGAGTCAAAACAAGGTTAACTTCTATACCCAATGGGGATATACCGATGCCGCAGCGGGTGCAGCAGCTGTTTCGATCGCCATTACCTTAACAGGTGTTGGAAAGTTTGTAAGCGTGTGGATTGGCGGCGAAATTTCTGACCGCATTGGACGCAAAATTCCCGCCGTTACAGGCTCTATTCTCTATGTAATTTGTTTCGCCTTGCTGTTAATTACCGACAACTTCTACCTCGCCTGTTTCGCTGGCTTCCTTTCAGGCGTTGCCACCTCCGGTTTCTGGGATGGAGCTTTATATCCCGCCGTCGCAGAAGCAAACCCGAAATACGCAGGTTCCTCAACCATTGGAATTAAAGCAGTTATTTCTGTCTCTGGTATTGTCTACCCACTCATTTCTGCTATGAATTCTGGGGAAACTTGGCACATTAACATTTGGATTCCCATCATCCTTTCTGGCATCTGTGTAGTATTTGCAGCACTTACACCCTTTGCGTATGACGACAAGCGAAAAGAAACCACAGACGATGGCTCTGGAGCTAAAAATGAAGCTGAGGCAGAAATTCAAGCTGCAAAAGATGCCATGCTGCAAAAGCCCACTGCTCTTACCAACTTCGTAACATTATTCTTTGGATTCGTCATTATGTTCATCATGTATGGCGCCCAACAGTACACAAAGGCCTTTGGTCAAAATAACCTAGGGTTGGATGAAGTTGCCGCCGCAGGCCTAACCTCAATCTACACTGTTGGATCAATTATTGCCGTTCTGTTCTGGGCATTTATGATGGGAAAACTGCGCTGGAACCCCATCAAGGTTATCTTAATTGATGGTATTTTAGCGGCCCTTGCCCTGATTGTCGTTATCGCAGCATTGCCTTTGAATCTTGGCGCAGGAACCGTATACTTCGGCATTGCCGTTTTGGGTTTCTCAGCCGCAGGCGGCATGCTGCAAACAGGTGTTACTCTACGCCAGCAAATGTGTCCTGGTCCACGCGGGCGTAACGTCGGAATGTACTACACGTTTATGGGGTTCGCCTCCGTGTTCCTGCCTTTTATCGTCGGGTTTATGACGACTTCTGTCGGCGAAACGCAAGCAGTGTGGGTAATGATGATTCTGCTCCTAGTTGCTTCTTTACTCTCAGTTCTGATGAGCGCATATGTTTGTCTTCAATACAAAAAGCAATTTGGCTACAGCGCTATGGCACGGATGAAGGACGAGTACACAGAATAATTTAAAGTTTCTATCGTTATTCGCTCGATTTTCAAAGGGGTGTAGAAGCTGTCTAATATAACTTCCTTTAGCTTACAACGTGCTTAATCGACCCTTACAGAGCACGCTGGACAAACAAGCAAATGCATTCGGAAACTCTTCGACTACCCCCTTAAACCCTTCTTTTAGTAAAGACCCCAACTCGGCGGGGTCTTTACTGCTTTATTGTTATTCAGCGAGAAAAATAGGACTAAGACTCAAAAACAGCTTCTTTCGTCATAGACAACTAGGAATAACGAGGTAAAAATAAGAGCACGGATGCCTACAGCCTAAACAAGGAAAGACCCACGAATAGCATCGGAGGTTTTTCAGCCCCCTGAGTCGCACTCAGCCTATATGTTTGGTAGCACCCTAATGTAGTTGAGCATCACCGAATAAAACCAATTAAGGAGGAACTGTGCGTAACCTACGAACTCTGGCCGAAGTAGTTAAGCATGCAGGACTTGGACCGCTTTCTCTTCTGTTTCTGTGCATCTACCTTTTATGTTCTGCCATCGTGTGGTTCGCAGACCCTACTGGTAAATCATTCGGAGACGCCATGTGGTTTTGTTTTCAAGTAGTTACCACAATTGGTTTTGGCGACATTTCCGTTGATGCAGGTATTGCACGTGGTGTAACCATAGTGCTGAGCATCTTTAGTATTTTCTATATCGCGCTTATCACGGGTGTGGTAGTTAGTTACACCACCGAGCGCATGCATTTGCGACAGGAAGATACCCTCGCCCGCTTCGTCAACAACCTTGAACACCTCGACAGCATGAGCAAAGAAGAGCTCGCTTCCCTTTCAGAAAATGTTCGCGAATGGCGCAAAAAGTCTCGGTAGCGGTTTTGGGGTGATGTCAAAAACCCATGAGCTCATTTTGATTGATCGTGGCTTTCACTTGTGTCCAAAAATTAGGACACACAGAGCACTTCTACTCATTACACTAAACACAATGCCGTTCAAGAAAACCAAAAAAGGGGGGTACACATATGACGGAATACGTCGCTCATTGTTTGTATGGCAACACCAACGAATCCTCCAGTGTCCCCAGTGCTGAATCTTGGCCGAACACAAATCTTAGCGATGGAGGCTTTACCCAAAAAGCAACGGCAACAAGCATCAATAAAAGCGAGTACCCTACTACCCCTAAAGCAATTCATGGCTTCATTCACTCCCTTGGACTTGAACGCACACTTACCCTTCAAGGGCTGAAAAAACAATTCTTAGCAGACCTTTTTGTTGTTCGGAATTGCTACACCAATAAGCCTCTGTTCTGGTCACCTCTGCTTTTACGCTTTGAAGCCTTTGATTTGCTCGTTTCTGCAGAACCTGATGGAACACTTTCTTTTTGGCAGGGTAACGTCAACACCGAAAAGGGACTCGATTGCTCTCCTTTTTCTTTTGGCAATAAAAATGAACTATGCCCTGTCTGGACCAATAGAACACTCTTGATAAAAGCTACAGGACAACAGGTGCTTTCTGCATGCGCCAAAAACAAGCGTCAAATAAAGCTCGATCTCGATGAAAGCTACCTACACATGATAGGTTCGAAAGATAAAAAACCTGTCGTACGTACGATGCTCTACGAAAAAATCGATCAGTGCTTTACTTAATCTTCTAAAAGATATTTCAAATAAGATCGATACTCTTCAACAAGGTTTCTGGGGGCAACAATCCTAACAGCCTTCCCCATACCAGCAATCCATCCAAAGAATTGTTCACTTTTGCAAACCTTCACGTATGCCTTAACCTCACCGTTTTTGTCTGCTGAAATAGTTGCAGCATCACCGAAACGATCGGTGATGATTTCAACCTTATCTGCAGGCGCAGCAAGCGTTACGCTAACCTCATCCCCGTTAAAACGCCCAAAAGAAACAGCCTTGTTCTCTTCGTAGCGATACCCACTTATTACCTCATTTCGATCTGCTGACTCATTTTCATGAAGCACAACATTAGTCATACGGTCAAGGCGAAACTCCGTGAGGCCATCATGCGAAATATCCCAAGCAGTCATATAGTAGAAGCCATCATCGTAGGTAATAGCAACAGGTGTTACCAGATGGCTTTTTCCTTCAGTTCCCGCTTTTTTATAGAAAAAACCAAGCTTGCACCTAAGACGCATGGCATCATGAATGGTATCCACTGTTCCAAAAACACTCTTGTTTTTGGTTTTTACGCGCCCTACCACATGAATGCGACGGTTCAGCATTTGTTGCTCACAATTATTGGCAAGCGTTTTAATGTTGGTGATAAGCATGTTTGCTTGCTTGTCGGTAATAGCACGACACGATTGGATGGCGTCAACCATAAGCATAAGTTCACCTAGAGTGAAATCACGATGTTCAATAGCGTACTCAACAGGGTTTCGCTGATACGTTTTTATATCAATATCAAACTCACGAAGCGCTCTGATATCAGCGTAGATACTTTTTCGTTCTGCATGAATACCATACTCATCTAAACGCTCAAGAATTTGCGACATGGTCAATCCATGCTCTGCATCCGTTTCTTCTTGGAAGATTTTGAGTAGGTACAGAATTTTGATTTTAGCTTTACTGTTGTATGCCATAAGCCTCATCAACTTCCTAAAAAGCACGCTTTATAGTCCATGTTAAACGTTATTCTTTCCGCATTTTACCAGATAGGAGTTAGACTGTCCCATATTTGCCCCTGTACGATAATGGGGACATCTAGAAATTACTTCAAACGGTACTATTTCAAATGTCGAAACACAACAAAGACCGAAAGGGGTAGCAATGAATACGCATTCGCGCTATTTAGCCGATTTCAACGTAGCCGGCATGCGCTACTGGGATGGAGCACTTGTTTTAAGTAAGCTTGAACCTGGTGAAAAGCTTCAGCTCATTGCCGAACCTCAAAATTTACACGATTCTGATGCAGTGGCAATTTGCTACAAGAGCAACAAAATTGGTTATATTCCTCAAGATTTCAACTTTTTCCCTGCACAGCTTTTGCGCTTTGGGCATAAGAATGTTCTTGAGTGTCGCGTCTTAAAAGTTGATAAAAGCGCTGACCCTTGGAGGCAACTTCGTGTTGGTCTTTATATAACCGATCGTTCATAAGCATTTAAAGGCAAGTACTCGAAGAAGCCAATAAACGCTTTGAACCCTTTATTATTCATGCAATCGCTCGTTTTTCAGAAATAAGAAGAGGTACCTTTTCGTCATGTAATTCAACCTTTCACTTCCTTTCTCTCTGACACACCCCTGCAAACTCCTTTCTTACTTCTTTACCAAATTGTCTTTACTGCAGGGGCACACAAAATGGCTGCACCCTACCGAAAGGTGGGATGCAGCCATTGTCTTTGAGGGCAACATGCCCTCAGTACAGGAAAGCACGCCAAAAACACAAAAGAAAGGTTATTTCCCCCAAACCCCTTCGGCTATTTCACGAACAAGAGAAATCTTTAGCCCACTGCTGTTCTTCAGTGAGCTTGTTGCCCACTTCACAACTCGCAAAACCGCACTGTGGAGAGAGATAAAGGTTTTCCAATAACACGTATTTTTCAGCCTCATGAATGCGAGTGATAACCGTTGCTTTGTCTTCCAGCTCAGGACACCTTGTAGTAACAAGACCCAAAACCCTTATGGTTTGCTACCATAAAAGAAAGTGCCCGCTCAACAAAAGGCCTCTCGTGAATGCCAACCAAACAATACAGGAAGATTCATCGCTTGATTTATCGACGCGCCTCGCAAGAGCCCTTCGCAAGCCAGGAGCGCTTACTCCTTTGATTCTTCTTATGGGCTTCATTGGCGCCTCGCTTCGTTATGTGCTTGAAACGATGTTTCCAGCTAATAATGGTTTTCCTTTTTCAACCCTTATCGTGAACATATTCGGTTGTTTTGTGCTTGAAATTATCAATCAGTACGTTGGCAGAAGGCTCCATCTTCCACCGCCCCTCGTGAAATCACTCGGCGTAGGACTTATTGGAGCTTTCACTACTATTGCCGCCTTTTCAACAGAATGTTTGTCTTTCTTCCATGAAGGGGCTTTTGCCCTCGCATGCGTCTATATTGCTGCAACTATAGTGACGACATTTATCTCTGCACTCGCAGGAAGAATCACCGCTCAGTTTTTAGCACTCCGACGCTTTAGACGCTTGCGCAAGCAACATGCAGTGGAGCGTGCTTTTCGCAAAGAACGTTTTTATGAAGTAGATCTTTCCTCTTCTACTCCTCTTTCTTCTTTTGCAAATGCGTCTTCCAATAATGAACAGGATAATTCATCAAAACCTAATGAAGTAAAAAGAGCATACGATAATAATTCCATCGATACAAAACTTCAGCACACCTCTTCAGAAGAAGGTGATGAGCAATGAGCTTTTTCACCATTCTTGCTGTAAGTTTTGGTGGAGCACTCGGGGCGTTATGCCGCAATAGAGCGAGCGCGTTTCTGAAGCCACGCTTTCCCCAGCGGCTCCCTCTTCCCACGCTCTTTATCAACCTTACCTCCTGCACGTTGGCGGGAATCGCACTGTATTTCCAAGCGTCCATGGATCAAACGTTCTATCTTGCCTTAACCATGGGGTTCTTAGGAGGCTTTTCAACGCTTTCGACCATGAATTATGAAGCCGTTGAATTAGTGATTCAGAAACACTTTATTGAAGGTTTTGGATACCTAGCACTTACCTATGCAAGCACCATAGGCGCTGCGGCATTGGGCTATTTTGCTATGACTCTTCTTTGCTAGCTTGAACCTCTACCAAACAGGACAACGCAGCTTGGCTACGTTGTCCTGTTTTTTGTCTTATCTTTTGTTGAATTAAGAGCGAGCCAAGCCGTCAACGGAAAGCACTACACCAGAAATGTAGCTTGCCATTTCCGAAGCCAAGAACACATACGCATTCGCAATATCTTCCGGCTCACCCATACGACCAAGAGGAATACTTGCAATCAAAGGATCAATTACCTCTTTAGGAAGAGCGTCTACCATATCAGTATGAGTAACACCCGGAGCAACTGCGTTTACGCGAATCTGATCAGCAGCAAGCTCACGTGCAAGCGATTTAGTTAAACCGTTAACAGCAAACTTAGAGGCAGGATAAGCGCAACCAGAAGGTTGTCCATAAATGCTTACCATGGAGCTGGTGTTAACAATTGCTCCTCCGCCCTGTTCACGCATATAGGGAGCAACCGCTTTGCAGCAGTAGAACACAGCATTTACATTAAGCGCCATAGTTTTGTCAAACGCTGCTGGATCGTAGTCATACAAGGATTCACGAGCAGAAACACCCGCATTGTTTCCTAAGATATCAATTCGTCCAAAGGCTTCGTTAACCTTTGCAAATTCAGACGCAATAGACTCCGGGTCTGCCATATCGGGCCAAATACCCATTACTTCATAGGAAGGATTTTCAGCTTTAAGTTTCTCCACTGCAGCGTTTGCAGTTTCTTCCCTTGATCCACACAAAGCCACCTTTGCACCATTTTCCAAAAAGGCTTTTACGATTCCGAATCCGATACCTCGCGTACCACCGGTAATAATGGCGGTTTTGCCTTTTAATAATTCCATGGCAACCTCCTAAAAAGAAACTATAAGATTATTGATATCTTGTATTTTCTTTTCTTCAATCCACTGAACAACAAAGGCAAACGGAGGTAATAGCACCTTTTTCGGCTCACCATCCTACGCAATAGCAATGTTTAAAAAACCACTGATTCACTCATCAAATTTATCGGAATACCGCTTTTGAAATGTTAGGGATAACGTTTCAAAATGAGCCACTAAAAAACATGGAATATTAAAAACGAAGCGCTTCAGGATTCAGGCAGTCCATAGGACGAACTCCTGTAACTACATCAATTGCTGCCTGCATAGCACGCGTGCGAAGTTCCAATCCCGATTCTTCAGACCAGTAAGCCGCATGAGAACTCAATACCGTATGAGGAGCCTTAAGAAGAGGATGATTGAAATCTACCGGCTCGCCTTCGAATACGTCAACGCCAGCACCCCAAAGCTTATCCTCAGACAGCGCCTTCGCTAACGCAATCGTATCAATTACGGCACCCCGCGAAGTATTAACAACGACCGCACCTTGTTTCATAAGGGCAAGATGTTTTTCGTCAAGTAGATGGTGAGTTTCAGGGGTAAGTGCTGTATGAAAACTAACCACATCGCTAACGCGCAGCAATTCCTCATAGGCCAGAACGTCAAACCCCTCGGGCGTTCTTCTCCCTGGAACCAAAGAACGGGAAGAACAAACAACCCTAAACCCCAAACCAGATGCCTTACGTGCCACCGCTCGACCAATCTCGCCCATTCCAACAACACCAAACACACGACCGTATACCTGTCCATAGGGTCGGTGACGAGCATAATCCCAAATACCAGCACGCATATCAGCGTCTACTTCGTTTATACGACGCAAGCAGGAGAGTGCCAAAGCAATAGCATGATCCGAAACTACTTCGGTTCCATATCCAGGAACAACACAAACAGCAGTTTTGTTGCGCGTAGCGGCAGCTACATCAATGCTGTCATACCCAATACCCGTGCGGCTTACCACTTTAAGGTTCGGAAGAGCTTCGAATACTTCAGCGGGAAAATTACCGTATGACGTTATCACCCCATCAGCATCTTGCGCGTTATGAATAATAGCCTTTGGCTCACGTTCGTTAAACAGAGCAATATCAACATGAGCATTTGTTGCCATCTCTACTTCAAAATCGTTGTTTTCGAAATCGGTATCGACAATAACAATTTTCGGCACTGTCTTTTCCTTCTTTCTTGTTTTTTAGCTCAAAACAAACTGTAATATTAGCCATTAGAACATGCTTAATTCAGAAAACGTAAGCACCTTAGTGCCGCTTCTGCGCAAACGTTGCGTACACGCAAGAGCCACACAACGAAATAGTTTTATTTCGAGCGTTTTGCACCGCAAAGCTTAACTGGCAAATTAACACATTTATTAGCTGAAATACTGGCCAATCCCGCCCTAGGAAAAGGACATAAATATCATAGCAAGGACATAACCAATAGCGCCACAAACAGGAAAAGTAATAATCCAAGCGAAAATCATGTTCTTCGCAATACCCCAATTTACCCTGCGAATACTCTTACTCGCACCCACGCCCATAATGGCAGACGTGTTGCAATGGCTCGTAGAAACAGGCATACCGGTGAGACTTGCAAACAGAAGGGTGAAGGTAGTTGAAAAATTAGCTGCTACGCCTTGGTACTTTTCGAGCTTAACCATATCCATACCAACTGATTTAATAATGCGTTTGCCGCCAATTGCAGTACCTAAAGAAATAGCCGCGGAACAGATAATCATAATCCAGAGCGGGAATCCATCAGCACTCGGTTCCGATACCCCAAAAGAAAGAGCAATACCTAACACCGCAATAGACATGAATTTTTGGCCATCTTGCGCACCATGCAAAAAAGAAAGAGCAATTGCACACAAATCCTGAATTATCACAAACAGCTTATTGGCAGACTGTCTGTTCGCACCATGAAAAAGCTTTTCGATTATCTTGGTAAACAGCCAACCTAAAAGAAATCCCGCCACCAGTGAGAAAACCATACCGTAAATAACTTTTGCCCACTCGCTTGGCACTACACCAGCCCAACCATTAAGCGCAATAGCGCCGCCCGTAATGCCCGCAATAAGGGAATGAGATTTGGAACAAGGAATACCAAAAATCCAGCAAACAACACCCCAACCTATTGCGCCGACCATAGCTGCCACCAAAGCTAATAGCGCTACATTAGTATCACCCGAGAAATTAACCATGCCAAACATGGTTTTTGCAACCGCAGTGGAAATGAACGTCATCCCCACCAGTCCAACAAAATTGAATACCGCCGCAAGAGCGATGGCGGTATTAGGCGTTAAACAACGCGTAGAAACAACCGTAGCGATAGCATTAGGAGCATCTGTGGCGCCCGAAACAGCCGTGACGCCAATTACCAAAATCAGGATGACAACCAAAATAGGGTGTGTTGCCGCCTGAGCAAAAAAATCAACAAACGATAGCGCCACGAAAAACCTCGAAAATCTTTACAACGGAACAGCACTATTGCCGCGCCGCTGTGTCTAATAAACCTCTGTAATTTTACAAAAGTATTACATTTGAAGATAGAGACTATTGGGGAAATAGTGCCGATATCGCCCTGAAATGCAGACAATCATGCCCGTGCGAATCCATCCAATACGATCCCAAAACAACCCTATTACCCCTCCTTAAAACACAACGGAACATGCAACAAGCCACCAAGAAAGGAACCACACAAAGGTGTTCCCCTGAAATGACACTCCATGCAAGCATGATTCTCTTCTTCTGTGCTGCATCGGTTACACTATAAAAGTAGACACGTGCAATTCCGATCAGGAGGCTGAATATGGACGCAACGCAAAAACAGTACCTCGATCTTCTTTCAGAATCTTTCTCTTCAATCAACGATATTTCTGCAGAAATAATTACCGATAAAGCAGTTCTTTCATCCCCTAAAAAAACTGAACTTTTCGTTTCCGACATTCATGGCGAATACGAATCTTTTGCCTTTATTAGTAGGTCAGCCTGCGGAAACGTGAAAAAGCAGATTGAGAAAGCTTTTGGTTCTCAGCTTTCAGAAGACCAAAAGAATGCCCTTATAACCCTTGTTTGCTATCCTGGCGAAAAAACTGCGCTCGAGCTTCAGAACGAAAATAATTCAGCCCTCTGGCTTAAAAACGTCTTGAAACAACTCATCACACTTTGCAAACAAGCAGCACAGAATCATTCTTGCGCTCAAATTCATGATGCCATTCAGGGTGACTTCACTTCTGTTCTCGAAGCGTTTTTCGTTTGTTCGAATGAAGCTCAGCTTGAAGCACTCATCGAAGTAACGATAGAAACCAAATGCGCAGAAAAAATTATTATCCAGCTGAGCAGAACTATTCAAAAACTCTGCGTTGATAAGCTCCATGTTGTGGGCGATATCTACGATCGCGGTCCTTATCCTGACCTTGTTATGGAAGAGCTTATCAACCATCATTCCATTGATATTCAGTGGGGCAACCACGATATTGTTTGGATAGGCGCAGCGCTCGGACAACGTGGATGCATTGCCAACGTTGTTCGCATTTGTGCTCGTTATGGCAACCTGTCCATCCTTACCGATGCCTACGGCATTAACCTTCTGCCCCTAATCACCTTTGCAATGAATGCCTACAAAGATGACCCTTGTATTGCTTTTGACCTGAAAGGCAACCCCGATCTTTCGGAAGATGAACTTGAAATGAATATCAAGATTCAAAAAGCTATGGCTATCTTGCAATTCAAAGTAGAAGCTCAGCTTATTGCTGAAAATCCTTCCTTCAATCTTGAAGATCGCAACCTTCTTGACAAGATTAACTATGAAAAAAATACGGTCGTTGTTGATGGCGTTGAATATGCTCTTACTGATACCGTTTTCCCCACCGTTGACCCAAGTAATCCTTATCAGTTAACTGCCGAAGAAGAACAAGTTATGGCACATTTAGTCAGTGCTTTTACCTCATGCGAAAAACTTCAACGTCACATTCGCTTCTTCCTTGAAAAAGGAAGCCTCTATAAAATCGAAAACAACATTTTGATGTTCCATGCCTGCGTTCCGCTCAACGAAGATGGCTCCCTTAAAGAAGTTAATATTTTCGGCACCACCTATAAGGGGCGTGCGCTCTTTGATGCGGTTGACCACTATGTACGCGCCGCATTCGTTGAAACCGATCCGTGCGCAAAAAAACAAGGGCTCGATCTGCTGTGGTATCTATGGCTCGGCGAAGGTTCTCCTCTGTTTGCCAAGAGCAAAATGGCGACGTTTGAGCTGTATCTTATTGCAGAAAAGCCTGCCCGTAAGGAAGTAAAGAATACGTTTTATTCCCTTTTAGAAAACGAAGAAGTATTCGCCACTATTTTTGAAGATTTCGGAATGGATCCCGCTTCTTCCCATATCGTATGCGGACACGTTCCGGTGAAGGTAAAAGATGGCGAAGACCCCGTTAAATGCAATGGCAAGACAATTATTATTGATGGTGGTTTCTCCCGCGCATATCAGCCAACCACAGGCATTGCTGGATTCACTCTTATCAGTGATTCTGAAGGGCTATCCCTTGCAACTCACGAGCCTTTTGTTCCTGTTCAGGAAGCCATTCAGAACAACGATGGTGTTCGCTCTAGCGTACGTGCAATAACTCCTTCGGAAAAGCCCCTTTTAGTCGCAGATACCGATGAGGGACTCAAACTTGAGCAGCGCATTGCAAACCTTAAGCAGTTGCTTGCCCAATAACCCGATTGCCACTAAACATCGCCAACATACTTAGGGCTTTCTTTGTGTTGCAAGAAAACAGGATACACCGATTATTGCAGCATAAAGAAAGCCAAAACTATCAAAAAACACTTATTGTCACCCATCACCTCGGCGCCTCTGCAGACTAGAAAAAGGTTTTAGCATGAAAGTACTCTTAGTTAACGGAAGCCCTCATAAACGAGGATGCACCTATACCGCATTGAGCGAAATAGCCAAAACACTCGATGAGGAGCAAATTGATTGGGATATCTTTCACATTGGCAACAAGCCTGTTCGAGGATGCACCGCTTGTGATTCCTGCCGAAACAACAATCGTCCCTTTTGCGTTTATGGCGATGACCCCTGCAATGACTTGATTGACCAGATTCAACACTCGGATGGCCTTATCATTGGTTCTCCCGTTTACTACGCAGGTGCCAACGGTGCCCTTTGCGCCATTCTTGATCGCGTGTTTTACAGCGCCCAACAAACATTCAAACATAAGCCCGCTGCCGCTATTGTTTCTTGCAGACGAGGCGGAGCAAGCGCAACTTTCGATCGTCTAAACAAGTATTTCACCATTAACCAAATGCCTCTTGTCTCTTCGCAGTACTGGAACTCAGTACATGGTATGACTCCCGATGAAGTCCTCCAAGACAAAGAAGGATTGCAAGTAATGCGCATGCTCGCACACAATATGGCATGGCTCTTGCGCTCCACCGCCGATACAAAACCCAAGGAAGAAACCCAGCATCAATCCACCAATTTCATCCGATAGACCAAGCATTTTTAGCAACATCGTTTTTTTCTGCTAGCAAAATAGACCGTTAGGTCTTTAGTTACCGCCCCGCAGAAGCTTCACCTTTGCCCGTTTTAGCAGTAAGACTTTTATAAAGAGAAGTGAAATTAAGAACTTTTAACAGCGTACTTCTGAGCAATCTTTGAGCGGAAAAGGTACCGAACTCATGACATTTGATAACTACACCATCAAGCCCTGCCTCTTCATATTCACGAACAAGCTCAAAGTCATCGAGGAGAAACCGTCATCATGTGTTGTGCTTGAATGAACATGCGTATCAATTGCTCCAATTCTGATTTTTTTAATTATTTTTTCGCTATAACGTTTTGAAATGAACACGTATTAATCGGTATCATGATCAAAATAAAAGTTGTAGCCCAACAAAAAAATATGAAATGACATCCCGTAAAGAGCGCCTAGAACCCACGAAAGAAGTCAAAAACAATCTATGCTTGAAGCAGATAACATACGTGCTGACAAGAAACGCGAAACAGCGAATACGCATCACATAAATGCGAGAAAAAAAGATTCTGCTTCCCCCACAGCTTTTGACAAAGAAGTTTTCACCCCTGATTCCGCTCATCAACCGAACTCAAACAAAGAAAATCCCGCCTGTCACTTTAATGTCCCCAAAAATGTCACGCTTCAAAGGAATGAAAAAGGCCTTGCGCTCGTCAAAGATGGTATGGAGCTTCGTGCTGATTTTCTTTCACTTCTCCCTCGCACAGACCACAACAAAATACATCGAGAGCTTCTTGTGCGTGCGGCAAAAATTAAAGGCGAGCAAAATCCCATCGCCATTGACGCCACTGCTGGTTTTGGCGAAGATTCATTCTTACTCGCAGCTGCAGGTTTTACGGTATACCTCTTCGAGCGCGACCCTATCATTGCCGCGCTCCTCCAAGACGCACTTGACCGCGCCACACAAACCCCTGAACTTGCCGCTATCGCTAACCATATGACGCTTATCGAAGCAAATAGCATTACTGAACTCGCCGCTCTTAGCAGTGGCAGTTCGTCAGTGCTCACCGAAACGATGCGAAATGATTTCCCCGACAAAGAAACATTGCGTCCTGATGTAATTTATCTTGACCCTATGTTTCCCGAGCGAACCAAAAGCGCTGCTGTTAAAAAGAAATTCCAACTTATTCATATATTGGAAAATCCCTGTGAAAACGAAGAAGAGCTACTCAGCACAGCGCTTAACGTTAGACCACGCAAGGTTGTTATTAAACGCCCCGTAAAAGGCCCTTTTTTAGCGAATGCGAAACCAAGCTACTCCCTAAAAGGCAAAGCGGTACGTTATGACTGCTTTGTTTTCGCCTAGCACAATGCTCAGCAACCACTTTGAAATGCCTGACGCTTCTATCAAAAACGGTAGACAACATCCCAGTTTCTTCGAATGCTCACTTCGCCCGAAAAATTCTGATTATCGTAGACGATTGACCACTGGGTATTGCTCGTAACATCGCCCTCTTTTGTTTCTTGAGACGAAACACGCAGTGCCTCCCACGCAACCTGTTTATTGGAAAGCGCCTCGCTTTCATGGGCAGAAAGAATGTCTTCGATAGCATCATAGCGTTCACGGCCGTGCCCATACTCCCCATTACGTTGAAAGGGAAGAACCTTATCTTTATACATAACAAAGAAGTTGGTGACTGATCGGGTTGGTGTAACCACCATAGGACGCCAATCTTTATCGCAGTCAAATTCAACCACTCTACCATCACCTGCTGCATCGGTGATGTAAAAATGATAGTCACGCCCGCTCGTTGCGAACATATTATAGCGAGAAAGCAGATCAACCGCTTCCTGCGTGGATGCTGCTCGATCTAAAACGAGCCTAATAGCCATCGTTGTGAAAAGTGTTTTCTTTGGTTCAAATTGACGTGTTGGAGTACTGTCGAGTGTCAAAACCGCAATTGACACTCCCTTTTCGTTCAAGCCATCAAGACAAACAAACGGTGCAGCCAATCCAGAAAACATAAACTTCAAATCGTTTTCAGGAACATTGGCCGACAAATTATCAAGAGCCGCAAACGCTATCGATCGGTATCCGCTCTTTGGATTCGTACGAACGAGCAGTGCAGAAGTGTTGTTCTTGAAGTCATAATTTCGACCCATAAGTACGCCACGCTCTTTTCCTGAAAGCGTAAAGGCGCTGCATCCAAACATAGGAGCTTTCACATGAACAGGAATGAACGGAATTGCTTCTTTCAGCATTGCATCAAAACACGAAGCATCGTCGGGTAAGGTACGCTCTATAATTCGATCGAGATCGTAATCGTACTTTACTTCCATGCTATATAGGTTGTAGGGCGAGTCAAAAGAAGTAATCTTTTTGAGAGTTGAAATAGTTGCCCTACGCGAATGATAGTAGGCCCCTATTGCAAGAATCGGAACTGCCGCAAGAGCGGCAACAGACCCAATAAGACGTCCGATTTTCATACCGCGCTCCTTTTCTAAAACCATTCCACCAAACACAAGTATATTCCGAAGAAATCGCAGCTATTCAGGAGAGATAAGACTTTTGTGGGATTATCTTACAAAATATTCCATTGCACTAAAAAGGGGACGTAGGACGAATATCCAGGCAACTTACCGCATTCATCTTGCTCTTTCTGCTCGTTTTCCGCCTAGCGATTATTGACTACTTCAGGATAAAGATCGTGATGAGCTAGTCTATCCCAAGCAACTTCTTCCCAGCGTGTACCAGGCTTCCCGTAATTACTATAGGGATCAATAGAGATACCACCACGTGGTAAGAACTTTCCCCAAACCTCAATATATTTCGGATCCATCAACGCAATAAGATCCTTCTTGATTATATTGATGCAATCCTCGTGAAAATCCCCATGATTTCGAAATGAAAACAAATAGAGCTTCAAGCTTTTGCTTTCAACCATCTTGATATTAGGAACATACGAAATGTAAATAGTTGCAAAGTCAGGTTGGCCAGTAATAGGGCAAAGTGAAGTAAACTCAGGACAATTGAACTTTACGAAATAATCCGTATCAGGATGTTTATTGATAAAGGTTTCTAACACACTCGAATCATAATCAGACGGATACTCGGTATACTGATTGCCAAGAAGGGAAATGCTTTTTTCCGCTTCACGTTCTTTATTGGTCATTCCTGCTCCTTATTGGTTTAGCTTGTTGTTATCTATGAACTCGCAGTGAAGATATCGGTATTGGGCTTCGCTTTCGCTTCTTTCGATTTTCAAGTAATTACGAAGGGAAATCGCGAAAATACATTCGACGCATGATTTAACGCATCCCAACAATCTTGATCGAACACCTGGAGCGATTTCTTGAAGGCAATCACTTGAAAAACGCGCTCCAGAGAAACCGAATACCGATACCTTCACTGTGGGTACTAAAAGTCTTACTTCATCAATGGGTCAGTAACCCCATTCAGCTCAAAAGCACGAATGCGGTCGATACAGGTGCCGCACACTCCGCAAGGCATCTCACCACCCTCATAGCACGACCACGTAAGTTCATACGGAACGTTGAGTTCGAGACCTTTTTTCACAATATCGGCCTTTGACCACATCACAAAAGGCGCTTCCACACAAAGCTCGCCACCCGTTCCTTCGACAATGGCGCGATTCATGGCATCAACAAATTCTTTCGAACAATCAGGATAGGCATTTCCTGCCCAATCATCGTGATGGGCCCCATAAAACAGTACCGAACAGCCCAACGACAGCGCCATAGAAGCCGCCGAAGAAAGAAACAATCCATTCCTGAAAGGCACGTAGGTACTCAAGGGATGTCCCTCTGTTTCGGAAAGTTGTTCAGCATAACTTTCTTCAGGGATGTTTTGAGTTGAATGCGCCAACAAAGAACAATTACTCTCAGCAAAAATGTGCGCCAAGTCCAAGAAACGCTGCTTAACACCATAATACCGCGCTACTGCCTTAGCTGACTCCATCTCTTTTTCGTGGCGCTGGCCATAAGAAATACTCAGCGCGAACACATTTTTAGCCCCAAAACGCTCCACGGCCATCGCGAGGAGCGTCGTGGAATCAACACCTCCGCTGCATAGCACTAAAGCCTTTTTGACACCAGATGGTTTTACTTCGCTTACCGCCATGAACTACACTCCTCTATCGCACTCAGGCCAAATAATTTTATGAAGTTGCAGCTGAAGCGTTACTTTGTTGAGGTTTCTTTCCTTCATAAAGTCAACTATTTCAGCTGGCTCAATGCTCCCAAACACCGGACTCACATACACCGAAGTTCTCAAAGTAAGATCGAAGAGCGCAATCATTTTTTCCATGCGCATCAAATCTTCTTTAGAGCTCGCAACAAACTTCACCGTGTCAGAAGAAGAAAGCAACAAAAAATTGTGGGTATTCATTCGATCTTCCATACCACTTGAAGGAAGTTTGTAATCCATCGTAAGCATCAGAGTTCCCGGCACAGCAGTGCCCCACGCTGCACGCCTATCGACAAAACGATGTAAATCAGTAGAGCCATTCGTCTCTATTTCAACGGCTAGCCCTTCCTTTTCGCCCACGAATGTGTGGACTAAGACTTCCACAAGATCACACAAAAAGGGCTGCAACGTTGGTTCCCCGCCGGTAAGCGTTACGTGACGCACTCCCGATTTCACCACAAAGGAAACAAGATTCTCGATGGAGATAAGCTCAAAAGAAAGTTCAGATGCATTTGCCCATTTCGTATCGCAATATGAACACGACAAATTGCATCCCGGAAAACGAATAAAGGCTGAAAGCCTGCCTGCGTTTTTACCTTCGCCATTCACGCTGACAAAACGTTCAACAACAGGAAGCATTTCCTGGAAACAATCGGAAGTATGAAACTCAGGGTAATTAAAGCTCACCAACGCTCATCTCACTTGTGATAATAGATCGCACAGTTATTCGGAGTTTCATACATGTCAATCTGCGAAACAGGAAATCCTTGCTCTTCAAGTTTGGCACAAAAATAGCGAGCAAGATTTTCTGCTGTAGTTCTAAAAGGAAGAACGGAAAGCTCGAAACCTTCTTCTTTGAGACAAGCAATGGTTTTGTCCATCAACGAGCCTTCTTCAATCACAAAGGAATGATCGAGCTCTTCAGTAAGATCGCGCAACGCTTTCTTGAATTCACCAAAATCAACCACCATATCTTTCATGGTGCCTTCGGTTTGCAGCTCTTCCTGTTTGAGATAAGCAACTACTCTCCAGCGATGACCGTGAAGATTTTCGCATTTGCCATGATAGTCAGTTAGAAAATGAGCGGCATCAAAACTGCTTTCGGTTTTTAATCCGTACATAGCGGTCCTTTCATAGTCAAAACTAGAACCCCTAAAGTACGAACCGGCAGCACCCGAACATAAACCTGAAGCTTTCGGGAGCATGCGCTCTCTGTAAGCAGCCCACGCGTCTGCGTTCACGCAATAAATGCAGGGCTAAATCAATCGCCTTTATTGAGCCTAGTTTTGTTTAGCGACAGGAGGTTTTCGAACTGTCGTTGGCTTTCCATATAAACCATCGTGAAAGTATACGGCAGATGGTAAGAAAACAGTAGTTTCTACACAGGTTCTTTACTGGGTTTTCCTACTGGGCTTTTCCCTAAGACGCGCTATCACCACTAAGAAGCAATATACTGAAGCCATCAATCCCAGAATTGCTCCTGCAAAACCGATATTTTCAATGCCTAAAAACGTAACTACTTGCCCACCAAAAAAAGTACCCGTTCCAATACCAAGGTTGAACAACCCTGAAAAAATTGCCATAGCTACCGTTTGCTCTTCTCCGGGGGCATTTCTGATAATCTCTGCCTGAACCGCAATACTAAAGGCCGCCGAAGGCAAACCCCACACCGCACAAAGAATCATAACGAACACAACGCTTACCGCCGCAAAGCGCAATAGCATAAGCGAAAGTGTTAAACCGACAACAACTGAGCCTAAGAAGAAGAAACGAAACCGCGCATACCCTTTTGCATACAAAAAGCTACTCACGATTCCCGCTGCACCAAACACACAGAGCGCCGCGGTAATAACCCCATCTTCCAAAGAAGCAACCTGCCGAAAAAACGGTTCGATATAGCTATAACCCGTGTAATACCCCATAGAATACAACGCTGTTAAAACGAACAATCCTACCAGCGCTTTGTTTCGAAAAATATTTGGGAGACGAGAAAAGCCAAAAGGTTGCGCTCCAGGAATTTTTGGCATAACGCGAACCATGTATAAAAACAGAATAAGCGCAACGCCTGCAACACAAGCAAAGGTTAAACGCCAGCTCATTAACAAGCCAATCGTTCTTCCGAGCGGTAACCCCGCCACCATTGCAACAGCCGATCCCACTTCAATAACACTTAAGGCGAGCGCTTGATGGTGTGGCATCACCACACGCACCGCAATAGGAGCAACAATTGCCCAGAACACCGAATGAGCACAGGCAACCACCAAACGAGCCGCCATAAGCATGCCGTAGTTTACTGCAACAGATGATAAAACTTGACCAACAAAGAAAACAAACAACACCACAAGGAAGAGGCGCCGAAAATCCACACGCGTAGCTAAAACCATTAAGGGAAGCGAAAGAATCATTACCGCCCAAGCGTATACCGAAACAATTAAGCCCGTTTGCGCCTCACTTGTTCCAAAGGTATCTCCAATATCAGTAAGCAAGCCAATTGGCATAAATTCCGATGAGTTGAAAATAAAAGTCGAAAGCATCATTCCAATCAGCGGGAGCCATTCTCGTAAGCTCACTCCTTTCGACATGCGTATAACCTCTCTTTTGCTTCTTTGACTAATCCTTGTTAATGTGATCTTCGTCAAGCGCTGACCGCAAACAATCAGCACATAAAAACACTAGTTCTACCTGAAATGCGGCAACCGCTCCCGAGCGATTCTGCGCTTTTGCCACGCAAAAGAAATCTCTCTCCACAATATTTCACAAGAGATTTATAATCGCTTGGCTATGCAATTGTTTGCCAAAATACCTATTCCTGTTTACAAACTTCTTCTTATTGCAGCCACCGCCGTATGGGGCGTTTCGTTTGTGGTAATGAAAGATGTTGTTGAGGTTTTACCCCCTGCCTGGCTCTTAGGTATTCGTTTTACCCTTGCAGGCATTATCATTGCCTTCTTTCTTCGCAAGCAAATTGCGCGCATTTTTTCTTTGAAGGTTTTAGCTATGGGCATCGTGCTAGGAGCCTTAGATTTCTTAGCGTTTCTCACGCAAACTGTAGGTCTTCAGCACACCACCCCAGGAATCAACGCGTTTCTGACGGCTACCTACTGCGTTATCGTGCCTTTTGTTTGGTGGATTGTTGGCCGCAAACGCCCTTCGGTATTCAATATCGGAGCAGCCCTTATTGCTATTTTGGGAATCTGGTTTGTTTCAGTAAGCAGCTCATCGGTTGGTTTTAGTTTAGGACTTGGTGAAGGCCTAACTCTCTGTTGCGCCTTTTTCTTCGCCGTACATATTGTTACGGTTTCAAAGTTTGCAGGATATGCCAACGTACTTGTTCTGACAGCAATTCAGTTTCTTTCAGAAGGCTTCTTTGGCCTTATCTTGGGAACAGTAACAGAACCTGCGCCAACCCTTGAGGTTTTCACTCCCGACATCATTGGTCAGCTGGCATTCCTTATAATTTTTGCCTCAGTAATTTGTTTTGGTATCCAAAACATTTCTCTTGCGTATGTTCCGCCTGCACAGGCTTCTTTATTCTTAAGTCTGGAATCTGTCTTTGGTGTTGTTTTTTCGGTTCTTTTATATGGGGAGCAGATGACTCTTCGGCTTGTTATGGGTTTCATTCTTATCTTTATCGCCATCTTAATAAGCGAACTCTTTCCCCCTAAAAGAAAATCCCCAAAAGAAAAACTCGAAAGCAAAGAAGCTTAACAATTACCGAATAAACGCGGCTGTTTCTTTTTTAGCGTTAATGAGAGAGGTTTGATCTTTAATAAGATCTTTGAAAGACTCGAGTGCTTTCCATTCTTCACGCTGCAAAGGAATCCCAAGGCTAATGTCGTATTTAGCTTGCTCAGAAAGCGTAATTCTTACCAGATCCTTCGTAAGACTATCGTGCAAAACATCAAACATGTTTACTGGACAGAACACTGCCCCTAGCCCTTCTGCCGCCATCGCAAGCAACGTAGGCAGATTCTCACTCGTCGCCACAACCTTAGGGTCAATGCCTGCATTGCGAAGCTCCGAATACGCAATTCTACCCGCAATATCGTCAATTGATTCAAGAACAAACGGGCATTCTTTAAGCTTCCCAATACCTTCATTTGAAAGACGTACGGCACATTCCTTTGCAGGCATAGCAACAATGCTTTCAAGTAAATCGCCTCGAATAGCTAAAACAACTTCTTCTTCATAAAGCGGTGTTACTTCCACTCCAGGAATAGACATTCCTAAACGCGCAATCACAGCATCAACTTCAGCATGTTCAGCCATTCGGATGAGTTCCCTATTCGTACCTTCCACCAAGTGAATACTCACACCGGGAAGTACCGCGTGCATCCTGCGTATAGCTTGAGGCATAAGCAAGCGTCCGCGAACATGAGAAATGCCCACTTTTAGAATTCCAGCACCCCCACCAGTAACTTCACCAATTTGACGGAGCATATCGCGACTGGCCTGACGTTGTTCTCGTGCAAATATTAGAAAGACCATTCCGGCAGAAGTAAGCGAAAGCGGTGTACCGCGGACAATAAGTTTTGCCTCAAGAGTTTTTTCGAGCGCAACCAAACGTGCGCTTAAGGTTTGCTGAGATATTTGAAGGCTTTCTGCCGCCTTGGTAAAGTTTTCTGTCTCTGCCAGCTTAATAAACCAATCCCAGTTCTCAAGCGCCATTATTCCTCGCTCACGTCATTCTTTTTACCGTTGCAAATAGTAATAGAAGTGGAGGCTTTTTAGCTCTTCATCCACAAATTTTTGTTACGTAACAAAAAAATTTTCTTTTTTACCAATATTTCACTTTTAAATCACGTAAAATCAACAAACGTTAATCGGGAGGAGCCTCGGCTTCACGTTTTGAGCAATGTAAAAAAGACAGCTTTTGAACGCTAAGCGCACTGCACAAACCGAGATCCTCGCATTTTGGATAGCCACCAAAACTGCGAATTAGGTTCCCTATTCCCAGACAGAAAAGACAGGAAAGAAAGAGAGTTGAACATGAAAAAGAAGTTCCTCGCTATTTTTGTCGCAGCATGTGCCATGGCTATGGCGTTCGTTATGGTTGGTTGCGGAAGCTCCAACTCAGGCTCCAAGAGCAACGAACTCCGCTTTGTCACTGGCGGCGAATCTGGCACCTACTACGCATACGGCACTGTTCTTGCTCAGTATGCAACCAACAGCGGCGATGTAAAAGTTAACGCACTTTCAAGTGAAGGTTCCAAGGCAAACATCGAGTCTCTCCAGCACAATGAAGCTGAGCTCGCATTCTGCCAGACTGACGTTGCTACCTACGCTTATGACGGCAAGAGCCTTTTCAAGGACGCAGCATACAAGGACTTCTCTGTTGTTGCAGCTCTTTACCAGGAGCAGGTTCAGATCGTAACCTGTGATCCTTCCATCAAGACGGTTGCAGACCTCAAGGGCAAAACTGTTTCTATCGGTGCAGCTAACTCTGGTGTTTACTTCAATGCTATCGACATCCTTGGCGCTTACGGCATTGCCGAAGGCGACATCAACGCGGTATACCAGAACTTCGCTGATTCTGCCGACTCCTTGAAGAACGGCAAGATTGATGCGGCATTTATCGTTGCTGGCGCACCAACCACAGCAATCACCGATCTTTCAACCTCTAAGCAGGCTTACTTGGTATCCATGGATGCTGACCACATTGCAAAGCTTAAGGAAACCTCTCCTTACTATGCAACGGCAACCATCCCAGCTGGCACCTATGCTGGTATGACCGAGGACACTACTACTGTTGCTGTTCTTGCTGTTATCCTTGCTAACGATTCCGTCGACGAAGATACGGTTTACAAGTTCACCGCTTCCATCTTTGATGGCGCTGAAAAGCAGGCAGATGCACACGCTAAGTACTCCGAACTCGACAAGGACGTAGCTGCTTCTATCACATCTGTTCCTTACCACGCAGGTGCTGCTAAGTACTTCAGTGAGCAGGGCATTGAGGTTCCAACCAAATAATCCCTGGCTTTAAACTCAGTCGGAAATTGTCCGACCAGCTATGTCACCTCAGGGCTGCAACGAATAGGTCGTTGCAGCCCTGACTGGTTAAAACTTTAGGTCTGAAATGTGCCCTTATTGCTTGTTCGTAAGTATTTGAATCGCATCGCCCGCCCCTCAAGGCAGCCAAAAGCGCACGCTTGCACATTCGCTCCACAAGCACTGAAGACCTATTACAGGCCTAAAGAAATAAAAATAATCAAGGAGACTACATGAGTATTTTCAAAAAGAAGGACAAGGTAGAAGAGACCGATGTCCCTACCCTTGCAGATGGCGAGGTGGATGCTGAAGCGGTTATGCGCAAGTATGACCGTGAATCTAACACCCGTATCTGGGAGGGCATTCCAAAAGTAATCGTTACCGCGGTAATGATTGCCTTTTCGGTCTATTGTCTTTACATGACGCTTTTTAGCCTTGAGCAAGCAGAAACGCGTCTTGCGCGTTTTGTTGCCATGGTTATCATCGTTGGCTATCTGATGTACCCCTCAAGAAAAACAGGACATAGAGTTAACCACATGCCCTGGTATGACATCATTTTAATGGTGGCGGGTGCCGGAGCATTTCTGTACTACTCCTTCAACACGGTTGACATTTTGATGATGGGTCAGCGTATTGGCGTTTTAGAAGTCGTACTCGGTGTTATTGGCATTGGCGTTCTGATAGATTTGTGCCGCCGTTGTGTTGGCATTCCTATCATTGTGGTTGTTGGCTGCCTGCTTATCTATGCGTTCTATTGGCAGTTCTCCTACAACTCCGATGCATATCGTTCTCTTTCAAACATCGTACAAAAGCTTTTTTACACTACAAGCGGCGTTATTGGTACACCAACTAATGTTTGCTACACCTACATCGTTCTCTTTATTATTTTTGGCGCCTTCCTAGAGCGCACGGGTATTGCGAACTTCTTTATTTCGTTCGCTAATCGCATTGCCGGCTGGTCTTCTGGCGGTGCTGCAAAGGTGTCGGTTATCTCTTCTGCCTTGTGTGGCATGGTTTCTGGTTCTTCTGTTGGTAATACCGTAACCACCGGTTCAGTAACTATCCCTATGATGAAAAAGACGGGCTACCGTCCTGAGTTCGCGGGTGCAGTTGAAGCCGCCTCTTCCACGGGCGGTCAAATCATGCCTCCTATCATGGGTGCTGCAGCATTCTTGATGGCTGAATACATGGGCATCCCCTACATTCAGGTTGCAACCATTGCAATCATTCCTGCTCTGTTGTATTTCACAGGCATCTTTATGACGGTTCACTTGGAAGCAAAACGCGCAGGTCTCAAAGGTATTCCTTTTAACGAACTTCCAACCTGGATCTACCTGCTTAAAAACTGCTACCTTATTATCCCGTTAGTTTTGCTGGTTTGGCTGGTTGCTGCTGGCGTTTATACCATGGCTGTTTCAGCTGCAATTTCAATCTTTGTTGCCTTCCTTATTGGCTTCATCCATTTCCTTTTGACCAACTGGAACGATCGTACTGAAGGACAAACCTTTGGCTCAGTTTTGCTCGAAACGTGCAAAACCTCCCTTTGGACCGCATGTGATGCCTTTGCGGCAGGTGCAAAAAATACCATTTCCGTCGCCGTTGCTTGTGCGCTCGCAGGTCTTATCGCTGGCTGCATTACCGTTACTGGTCTCGCTTCGACCTTGATCAATGTCATTGTTATGGCATCGGGTGACATGCTTATTATTGGCCTTGTTCTTACCATGCTTTGCTGCATCGTATTAGGTATGGGTGTTCCAACCACAGCAAACTATTGCATCATGGCAGCCACCTGCGCACCAATTCTCATTCAGCTTGGTGTGCCTTTGATTTGCGCTCACTTCTTCGTGTTCTACTTCGGAATCTTGGCAGACATCACACCTCCTGTCGCTCTGGCAGCATATGCAGGTAGTGCTATCGCAAAATCTCGTCCTATGCGCACCGCTGTTAATGCAACGCGTTTAGGCATTGCGGCGTATATCATTCCGTTTATTTTTGCCTTCTACCCTGCCTTGATTCTGCAGGTTCCCGTTGAGCTGCCGTTCATTTTCCTTAATACCGCAATGGCAATGTTTGGTCTATTCGGCATTGCGGCAGGTCTCGAAGGTTATCTTTTCACAAAGATTAACCCTGTATTCCGTGTTCTTGCAGTTGTCGCAGGTGTTTGCATCATGATTCCGACAGCCTCTTTTGCAGAAATAGCAGGCGTTATAATCAATATCGTTGGCTTTATCATCATTGCATCTATCACCTTAGCTCAAAAATTTATCAATAAGAAAAAGAACGGAACAAACGGCCCAAGCACTCCCGCTGAAGCTGTAGCTTAAAAAGATTTCACCGAGCAAACTCCTTAGGTTTTGCTCGGTGATTATTTTTCTTACCAACCCACGTGCATGCGTTACAGAAAATGAGGTAACACAATGAGTGAAACAAAAACTATATGGGTAACAGGATCTAAGGGCTTTATTGGTAGCGAACTTGTTAACCGCCTAGAAAAGCACGGCTACCGCGTTGTAGGAACCGATTCCGAATTGAGCGTTTGCGAACCAGAACGCCTTGACGCTTTCGCAAACGAAATTCGCCCCGATATTATTATCAACTGTGCTGGTATCCCCCGCGCCGCCACAGGAATAAGCAACCGCATCAAAGCCTACGAAGTCAATGCCCTTGGCGCACGAAATGTCGCCGTTGTGGCAAACTCCGTCAATGCTTTGATGGTGCAAATTTCTACCGACGACGTGTACCCTGTCAGAATGGCGGAGCCCGCTAACGAATTTGATGCTCCGCATCCAGAAACCCCTTATGGAAAGTCAAAACGAGCGGGCGAGGTTATGGTTCGCGATACCACGCCCGATCACCTTATCATTCGCTCTTCTTGGGTATATAGCATCAATGGCGGACAAGTAAAAGATGCCCTCGACGCTGCAAAAAAAGGAAAAACTATTCCTGCTCGCACCGACCAATATGCCTCGCCCACTTCTATTTCCACCTATGTCAACTTTTTAATTAAAGCAATCGAAAAAAGGGCTACCGGTGTCCTTCATATCACCGGCCAAGGAGCAGTAAACCGTTATACTTTCTTGTCAAAAGTTTTGGAAGTTTGCGGTTTTGAACCCAATAAGGTTCTTATTCCTGAAACCAACTTGGTTACCGCTGAGCAGATTTTACTCGAAAGCTTAATGCTAGAGATGTTCGGCGCAGAGCTTCCAAACTGGGAAGATGATGTCGAAGCCTACTGTAAAGAAGTTGGTCTGGCCAAGTAGGTTTCACGCATAAGCAAAAAGACAATGCGCATCTTCCTTTTATGGAATGATGCGCATTTTTTTGGAAGGAGTAAGTTATGAGTAACTCTAGAGATGAACTTACAGGAGCTCTCATTGGACTCGGAGCTACCATCACTGAAGCCATGAATGAAATTGAGGGCTTTATCCCCTGTGGGAACCCAGCGACGATCACCAACGCAGGTCTTGTTATTCTTAAAAACCCAACGAGTGAAGAGAAGTTAACCCATCAAACCGAAGCTACAAAAGCATTCATTGAACACGTAAGCGAACATCGCGGCGTAACCGCCCATGATGTTGCCGACGTCTCTTCTTTCAATGGAGCAAAAACAGAACTTCTTTCCGCTTTAAGCACCGTTGCAATGCAACTGCAAACTATAGAAGAGCATCAGCCTGAAATTATGGAGTGGGTATATCGTAGCTTGGCTTCTCTTGAGCAAGAGAGTAACGCCGAAGCAAACAGTCAACTTGCACGCTATGAGGAAATCCAGCAACAGCTTGACGCTCTTTCTGCTTAGGCTTTGGCTATAGATGTTCCAGCTAAAAGAGTTTAACTATCAGAACATCAAAGAACACCACGAGGTTTCGCTAAGAAGCCTCTTTTTTTTGTTTGTTCAGTGCCATTTACAGTACTCATTGAAGCCATATTTTTTCCTTGACTTGTATCGCGTACAAACTCGGTACAATAGATACATGATTGACCGCCCGCCATTTAGACGGTAAGGAGTTGCCATGATTCCTATTGTTAGTGTCGACCTTATGCGCGCTTCCGACGCATATACCATCAAGAACTTTATCAGTGACGTCGATTTAATGGAGAAAGCTGGAAAGGGTATCTCTATCGTTTGCTCCAGCCCTGGACCCTATGCTGTTATCTGCGGACCAGGAAACAATGGAGGTGACGGCTATGTTTGCGCCCGCTATTTGGCTATGCGCAAGGAAAACATCACTGTGTTCTACACCAAGGAACCCTCAAGTGAATCCGCCAAACACCATCGTGCACTTCTGGATAAATACCCCGAAGTCACCATCAAGCCTTTTTCTTACACTAAAGAAGAAGACTTGACGCAATTCAACGTGATTGTTGATTGCCTTTTGGGAACTGGTTTCAGTGGAACACCACAAGGGATTATCGCACGCGCCATTGGCGCAATTAATGATGCGAAAAGCAAAGGCTCAACCGTTATTTCCGCCGACATCAATAGCGGCCTTAATGGAGATACCGGCAAAGGTTCCCTCGCGGTAATGAGTGACGTTACAGCCTCGATCGGATTTTTCAAACAAGGAATGCTAGAAGAATCCATGAGCAAGTTCACCAAGAAAATAGTCAATATCAATATTGGGATTCAACTTGAAAAAGACCCCACTTCGCAAATTCACGAAAGTTGGTTACCAAGCTGGATTGAACCTCACCCCATCGTGATTTAGCGCAACTCTTTGCACGTAAATAAAAGAATACTGCCGCAAAAAAGGAGAAGCACAGTACTGTGCTTCTCCTTGAAATCTTATTCGCAAGCGAGCAAAGCTGCACCAAGGGCGCCGCAAAGCTGGGCGTATTCACTGATAACAATAGGGGCATCCAACTTTTCTTCGAGCGTCTTCACTAGGCCATGATTGCGCGAAACGCCGCCCGTCATCATGAATGGCCCTGTTCCATTTACGCGTTTCACCAGCGCTTTTGTTTTTACTGCAACAGCTTTGTTTAGTCCATGAACAATATCATCAACCTCTTTATTCTGGGCAATCAAGGAAACAACTTCAGATTCTGCAAAAACCGAGCACATGCTTGAAATCGTAATATCTTCCTTATAGTTAATACCACGCTCACTCATGCGATCGAGATCCATCTCCATCGTTCGTGCCATCATGTCTAAGAAACGTCCTGTTCCCGCTGCGCACTTATCATTCATAGTGAAGTTGACCACATTGCCTTCTTCATCAAGGCTGATTGCTTTGCTGTCCTGCCCACCAATGTCGATGATGGTACGAATGGAAGGATCAATGAAGTGAACCCCGCGGGCATGACAGGTAATTTCTGTTACCGATTTATCGCCCGCCTCAATCACCGAGCGGCCATAACCTGTAGTAACAAGCTCGATGATGTCATCGCGCGTAATGCCTGCCATTTCGCACGCTTTATCCAAAGCAGCATCAGCGCTTGCCGAAGCGCCCGCTCCCGTTGGAACAATAAGCATTGCCACAATAGTTTTATCCTCGTCAAGAATCACTACATCGGTACTTGTTGAACCGCTGTCAATTCCTGCATAGTATTTCTTGTGCCCATCAGCCACGACGCTCTCCTTACTTGCTATTGATTGAACTTCCCCTGGTGCAATGCTTTCTGCAAAAGCCTCAAGCCTCGTTGAAAGTTGGCCGGCACTTTGAGTGGTATAATCCGATTCAATCTTCACCAAAGGTAAATCGGTTGAACTCTTAATTTGCGAATATTCAAGCCCATAGAAGTCGCAAAAACGAACCGTATGGTACACGACACCCCTAAGGTTGGGGTCTTCTAAAATTCTACGGCGCCCCTGCACATCAACCATACGCATGCAGGGAAGTTGCCCTACAAGTTCGCCCGCATACCAATGAATGAGCTCATCAAGATCAGCGCTTTCGGGCGGCATGGTTTCACCAATGCTTCGGTTATTAACACAGGTCATATTCTCAACGGGATATGGCATTGCCCCTTGCACCATTTCAAAAAGCTGCGCGCCCATGCGAGCGCCCATAATGCTCACATGCGGCTCTTTGATACGACAAATGGGATGAAATGAAGAGCGAAAGCGTTCAGCTGTTAACCCACAGCCCCTATACTTACCATATACCCGAACGAACTCTTTGATCTGCGCCGCCATCCAATCACGTGCGCAGGGGTCATCGCCGCGCATAACATCAAGCAGATACAAAAAGTCGAGCTTGCCAGAGTCGGCCAAAACGTCATAAACGCTCTTGATGGAGTCGCAGCAATTCACCAAAACAAGCTCGCGAACATCCCCATTGTATACCGATTCGATAACTGTCTTACCAAAGCCGCAAATGTTTGCCCCCACTAAAAGTTCAGCCTGGTCAAATCCTTCCTGCATAGTGTTCAGGTTTACAGGTGTTCCACCAAGCGCCTCAATAATTTCAAGCGGAGTGTATTTGCACACATAATACGTTGCCATACGTTATGCCTCCAGCATTTCCAAGAAGGCATCCAAACGCGTCGCTGTCTGACCTTCTCCACCATGAGCGCTGTCAAGACCATCACCATCGAGCGCCAAAAACGGCAACCCTGCCTCTTCGAACTTACACTTAGCAAGCTGAGAAGCCCCAATGGTATGCTTGCAGCCCCAGTGATTAAACCAAACAACACCGTCTGCTCCCACTTCACGCGCATGAGTAATTCCTGCCTCAATACGTCGCAAAGCGCCTCCGTTTAGATTGTTGTGAACCATACGCCAAGCCATAGCACGGTAGGGATCTTCCGTATCGAATTCAGGCTCACAAAGCTGACCTATGTCACACCCAACAATTTGAGCTCTATCAGAAAAAGCGAAGTCACGCGCCGTAGCTTCTGACCAATACGGAATAGTGTGCATCCAATAGATATGAACCCCTCGTTTTAAAGCCGCCTTCTTTGCGTCCTCCACGAGCTGGTTCACATAGTGCTCTTCCTCTTCGGATCCCAGCAAAATGTTGCTCGTCATAGCAGCATACAAAGGCGAAACTAAATCGCTCGGAATATCTTTACCACGACGAAGCTGATGAAACTTCTTATACGTTTCAAGAGTTCGCTTTCCGCGTTCAACGCGAACGCGCAGCGCATTTTCATCGACCACTCTGCCTGTTTGATTTTCAAGAAACCGGGCAAGATTTCGCAGCTGATCCGCCACATAGGAAACACTTGCTTCCGAAACCGCATCAGGCACATCAATCTCAAACGAAGGAACGTTGAATAATTCCGCAAGCGTCTTAAACGTAAGCATGTTGGCATCGCACGTTAAGTTGGTGTATACGATACATTTTGGCCGCGGCATAAAACCGCGCTGGGCAGCCCCAATAAACGTTTTATGATAGCTACAAAGCGTTTCAGGGACACCGTTTGCTTCAGCAAGTTCGATACAAGGCCGCGAAACACTCGATGCGGAAAGATAGCAGGAAAAGCTCTCAACGTTGTAGGGATTAAGCTTGACCTCCTGAAGTAGCTCACAAGGAACAAATACGCTGATGGCAACTGCTTGATCAGGTTTTTTAAGGGGCCTCAGCATAGTATCCATCATCACGTGAGCCAAATAACGATCAGCAGAACACAGACGCCTGTCGGGCAAGGCTTTGAATTTGAGATTCATCAGCCCCCAGCCAAACTTCAATAAACCGCGGCTGCGATTGGGATGCTTGTCAACAAGCGAGTCAAGAGTTTTGCCAAAATGCTCTACGTAGTCCATCCGAGGAAACTCGTCCCCCTTCTTTTTCTTTTGTATATTTGTTAGCACACAAAGAAACATGATATATGTTTTCCCAGATGAACATAAGAATGCAAAATGCTCCCATGCATGTTTTTTGGCTATTCCATTAAACCGAATAGGCTCGTTTACGAGCGATAAAGTAGAGCGCAATCATGACAGAGCCTGTAATAATCCAGGTAATGGGGTAGATGAGCATAAGATTCTCAAAGCTTGAAATTGCTGGAAAGATTGCGATTACGTAAACGATCCGCAGAAGACAAGAACCAACAATTACTACCACAGTAGGCAATACCGACCAACCCATACCGCGCATTCCGGCAGCGGTAATCTCGTACGAACAAGGCATACACTCCAAAAGTTCAACCTGCCACATGCGAATGGTACCGAATGAAAGCGCACCAGCCTCAGTAGTAAACACACCAAGAGAAATATCCCCTAAACCAACAAAAAGAACACTGAGCGCAAGAGTGATTCCCACTGATGCTCCCATGCAAAACTTCATCACCGAATCGCAGCGATCGTATTGTTTTGCGGCATAGTTTTGCCCAATAAAGGTAACGGCTGCCTGCGAAAAAGCACTCGTAAAAAAGTACGTGTAGTATTCATAATTCATTGCAGCAGCCGAGCCCGCTGTAGCGTCGGTACCGAAACTATTAATCGCACCCTGAATTACAACATTTGAAAGAGCAAACACCGCTCCTTGTAAACCAGCAGGGACACCCACATACAGCAAGGAACGTAAATCCGCCTTACTGGCATGAAAACCCGAAAACGAAAGACGAAAGGTTTCCTCTTCACGTAAAAGATAAAACACGATCATGCCCGAGCTAACTATGTTTGAAATAACTGTCGCAAGGGCAATGCCCGAAACACCGGCGTCACATACAACAACTGCTACATAGTTCAAAATAACGTTAAGCGCCACAGACAGGGCTAAAGCATACAACGGTCTTCTGGTGTCTCCCTTTGCTCTCAAAACCGCAGATCCAAAGTTGTACACCACAAAAAACACCACACCTGCAAAGTACACGTGCAGGTATTGGCGTGCTTCATCCCAAGCATCTTGCGGAACGTTGACCGCCTCAAGAATAGGATCCGTTAGCACAATGCCTAAAACAGTCATAAGCAAAGAACACGTAAGAGCTACGATTACTGTAGTTTGAATTCCGCCGCGGACTCTTCCAAGCTCTCCCCTTCCAATGTAAACAGCAATCAAAACATTCGAGCCAATAGAAAGCCCTACAAAGGTTGCAATAAACAAACTGATAATAGGAGCTACACCACCAACCGCAGCCAAAGCAGAGCTACCAATGTATTGGCCCGCAATAACAGCATCAGCCGAATTAAACAGCTGCTGCAAAATACTACTCAAAGCCAAAGGAATTGCGAAAAGAATAATCTTTAACGGAAGAGGTCCGTGAAGCATATCGATTCCGTTTTGTTTTTTAGTGTGTTCCTTCATCTGTCCTTGCCTTTATCGTTGAGCGCTTTTGCCATCAAACATCACGACGTCGCTTTCTAGGAAACGTGGCGTCACTAAAATACGACAGAGGCGATTCTGTCACTACTATCTATATTTCGCTAGGGAACCCATCGAGTCTTTACGTAAAAGAAAGAAACAGGAAACTATCATCCAATAAAGATCTTCAAAAGAACCACCTTTACCCCTCAACAAAGAACAGCTTGGGGCGATCTGTGCCACCGAAGGATACGTTCGCGTTTTAGCAGGAACAGGAGCAGAAACAGGTAAAACATGCGTATTGGCAGAACGATTTGCTTATCTGGCGTGCATTTACCCCACATTGACAGGAATGTAATCCCTCTGGAGAAACATTTATCCAAAAAGAACACGGGCTACAATGGCTACTGATACACGTAAATCTATAAGGAGCTTGCCCCATGACTAACGAAGTTCTGCAGTATCGCCCCTTTGCAATGGAAGACCTTTCGGATATCGCTCATATTCTAGCTCCCCTGTGGCACAGCGATGTCCCCGAGGAAGTCCAGCTTCTCCACGCGGTTATCGATTTCGCCTCCTATGCCCAACGAGCAACCTTTTCTGAGGTAGCTGTAAAAGATGGTCAAGTAATTGGCTTCGTCCTAGCCCGAGCTGGCAAGGCTCCCCAAGAAACCGAAGCAAAATGGAAGCAATTCCTTGAAGACAGAATCGAAGAGGCCAAAGAGCAGGATGCTCAAAGCGCCGCCTATCTTATCGCCTACGATGAAGCGGAAGAGCGCGTTAATGTACCCCTCCTTACCAACAGCAGCACTGACCCCAATTATGAATTGGTATTCTTTGCTGTTGGAGATGCAGCACGCGGCTATGGCGTTGGAAGCAAGCTTCTTTCCTCTGCCCAAAACTACCTTTCCTCTGAAGGCGGCAAAACAGCATTCCTGTTCACCGATACCACCTGCACCTGGGAGTATTACGAACGACGCGGCATGCGACGTGCAGCCGAATGGGCAAAAACAGACCCTGAAGACATTCTTCCTGAAGAAATGTTTATTTACGAAATGGATTTGGATTAGCGAATCTGTACGCTTTTAGCGTTTTCCTGCTGAATCAGTTCCTCATAGCCTTTAAGAGCTGCGAAAGGCATAAATTGACGCGCTCTTTCTGGATGAGCGCAAGCTTCATGCGCTCCGTTATTTCGAATCTTTTCCCCTATAGCCCAAAGCACAACCTGACGACGTTCTTTCTCTTCTTTTGAAAGATTGTCAGGGAGCAAACTACAATACTGAACAAGCTGATGATGAAGTGTGGTTTCGCTCTCATTTTTCAAAGGCTCGCATAAAGTTGAAGACTCTCGCTTCTCATGCATGATGGCCTCCAACCTGCTCATTACGTTCACGCGCTGTTGCCTTTTCTTTTAAGCTCGTTCCTTTGAGCATGGCATTTTTGCCGAATTTTTCCCGCACCGCAATAATGGCTTTTTGCCTGCTGTGCTCTTGCTCTAAGCTCTCAACATTGTCAAACAGCGTGACCGTGGCATATTTTTCAGGAAGCAATCCATTGAAACTGAGATTGATGCGTTTAACAAATAAAGAAGGATCCACTATTTCCTCAAATAGCGAATAGAATGCCTTAATAAGAAGGACAAATGAATTCGTCCTGCGATTGAGCTTTCTGCTCCCGTTTGCTCCCGCAAATCGCGCTTTACCCACAACACGTTTCCCGTGGCCGCTTTCAAAGATTTCCGCGGCAGACCACCTCACTTTCGGCTGAGCATAACCCACCATCAAAGAGATTCCTTCGGCAACCAAACGCTTTGAAACCAAATCAAGCACAGCGCTATCTACCATTTCGCGCAGTATTATGCGCGCCTCATCAAAGGTATAATCGCACGCCAAAACCTGACCATACGCAGCAGAGTGCCCTTTAGGAACATAGGCTTTTATTTCTTCGATAGTACACGGCTCCTGCCCCCAAGCATGATCTATTAAATACTCCGCATTCACACCAAACTCTTTATAGAGCGTTTCTTCTTTCATAGCGGCAACTCCCGCCAAATCGAACACACCATACTTTCTTAACCTGCGCGCAATACCATGACCAATGCTCCAAATATCAGTTATGGGACGATGGAACCAAATTGTCTGCTTGAAGGCTTCTTCATCCAAAAACCCCACGCCGTCTTCAACATGCTTTGCCGTAACATCAAGTGCTACCTTTGCCAAAAACAAATTGGTTCCCACTCCTGCCGTAGCAGGAATTTTCGTTTTTTCTGTTACTTTGCTTTTGATCATTCGCGCAAACGGCAAGGGCTCCATGCTGTAGAGAGAAAGATACGGCGTTATATCAATGAAGCACTCGTCAATGGAATACACATGAATGTCCTGCTCACTCACATATTGCAAATACACAGCATAGATCTCTGATGAAACCTTCATGTAGCGCTTCATACGAGGCTTTGCTATTTCAAAAGAAAGGCTCTTGGGAATTTCGAACAAACGGCAGCGGTTTTTCACTCCCAGCGCCTTGAGCGCAGGGCTCACTGCCAAGCAGATCGTTTTTTCAGTTCGCTCCTTATCGGCAACAACAAGTTTTGCCGTCAAAGGATCTAAACCTCTATCGACACACTCAACACTTGCATAAAACGATTTAAGATCTATGCAGGCATAGTATTTTTGTGCCATCAAAGAGTTCACGTCCTTCTTGTTGAACTTTACTCCCAAGGAACAAGCACTCAAGAATCCGATTTCAAACCGCTCAGTTTTAATGCGGTTAGTTTAATATCGGTTACTCCTGATTCTTTATGTTCCTTGTAGAAATATACGAACATTTGTTCCTATAATAAACAATACTTGACTCAAAAACAAGAAAGACAAGCCTATCGCTTGTCTTTCTTGTTTTACTATTCGGATGCTTTAGAATGCCCAAACAAAGACCAACCCCGCCCCTGCACAACAGAACTCTGACTTTCGAAGCCCACATCACAATTGATTACTCCATTCAAATTTGCACGAAGAGCACTGATCGCACACAATAATAAGAAGAGCTACGGGCTACTATCTTTTTATAGATACAATTACAGCATTGCGGATAAGAGCAGTTTCACGTATTCAGTTTGCGGGTCGAACAGCACATTTTTAGTCGACCCCTGTTCAACGATCTTCCCTGATCTCATCACCAGAACACGATCACACACGCCACCAACAAGCGCTAAGTCGTGACAAATAAAAAGAAGCGACATATCCAACTCAAAACGCAACCGTTTGAGTAAGTCGATAATTTGACGCTGCACTGTTACATCAAGAGCACTCGTAGCCTCATCGCAAATAAGAAAGCTCGGTTTTATCACAAGAGCCCGAGCAATTGCCGCTCGTTGACACTGCCCTCCACTCACTTCACGCGGATAGCGTCCAAGTATTGAAACAGGAAGTTGGCAAAGTTCAAGAAGTTCTTTGGCGCGTTTTTGGGCTTCGGCTTTTCCAACGCGCATATTCCTCATACCTTCAGTAATGCTTTGCCCTAAGGTTTTGCGCGGATCGAAAGACTCGGCAGGATTTTGGAACACCATTTGCACTGACTGATATACCCGTCTTAAATCCTTGCCGCGCGCCTGGGTTATATCTTCCCCATTCAAAACAAGAGAGCCACTCGTGGGTTCGATCAGCCGCGCAATCATATTGGCAATGGTGCTTTTCCCGCTGCCTGATTCCCCCACAATGCCTAAGCATTCACCTGCACAAACAGAAAACGAAACACTATCAACCGCCACCACATCTGCAAGGTCTTTTCGTTCAAAAACCTTGCACAAGTTTTTTGCTTCAAGCACAGAAATGCCCGTTTGCGAACACTGGACTTCGCTCCTTTGTGATAAGCAACACGTATTTTTAGGAACCGCAAAAGATGAACTAAGCCCCATCATGTTCCACTTCCTTAACAAGAGAAGGAACAGCAGCAAGAAGCTCTTGCGTGTAAGGGCTTCTTGGAAAGGTGAGCACATCTTTTGCCTTTCCCTGCTCAATAATTTTGCCGTCTTTAAGCACGACAACGTAATCTGCAACGGCACGAACCGCCGCAATATTGTGCGACACAAACACAAAAGCCGCGTTGTTTTTTTCTTTCAAGCGCACAAATTCTGTAAGCACCTGCTTCTGCGAAACAACATCTAAAGCACTCGTTGGCTCATCCGCAAGAATAACCTTAGGTTCAAGAAGCATTGCAGCTGCAATTCCTACACGCTGACCAATTCCGCCTGAAAGCTCAAAAGGATAGCTTGCCAAAACTCTTTCAGGTTCAGCAAGAGAAAGGCTCCGCAAAAGCCGAGCTGCACGGGAAAGCACTATTTCCTTGCTTTTCCAACACGCTGCATGAACGCAATATTCTTCGTACAGCTGACTCCCTATGGTTCTAATAGGCGTAAACGCCGAAAGACAATCTTGAAATATCATCCCTATCTCAGAGCCGCACAATGAGCGCAATTCCTCAGATGAACACAGGGCAAGGTCAGACCCACCATAACGAATCTGACCTTGCTGAATTCTTCCGGCTCTGCCCAATAAACCCATCGTTGCACGCAAAATCGTGCTTTTTCCGCTACCCGATTCGCCCACTATGCCAACTATTTCACCTTCATACACGCAAAGATTAACGTCTTGCAGAACGGTCTGTTCCCCATAAGAAACGCAAAGGTTCTCGTATGTTAGCAGCGGAACTCTCATTTACTTAGGCCTTGTCTAAATCAGCTGTAATTTCATAGTAGTCGCAAGGATGCGGCGCTATACCAGAAACCTCCGCCTTTGAAACAATACCCATCGTTAAATGAGAAGCAAAGAAGTATCCGTAGTCATCAAGTATGACCTGCTGCATGTTTGTTGCGAGCTCCGCACGCTTTTCTGTATCAAATTCAACACGAAGCTGTGCCGCCAATTCTTCCAGCTTAGCGTTTTTATAGTGTCCAAAATTTTTAGCCGACGCTTCAAGGCATGTTGCCGTAAAGAAGTATTCTGGATCCCCTGTAGGTGCAGTAACCAAGGCGCTTACATAGACATCCCATGCATTGGTGTCTTTACGTATATCAGTGTGATTGGCCGTACTATTAACCTGAACATCGAAGCCAATTTCTGCCAACGTAGCTTGAGCAGACTCAGCCAACAAAGGAAGCTCCATGCGTCCAGGATAAGTTAACCAGCGAACGGTTAACTTCTGACCCGCTTTTTCGCGAATACCGTCTCCGTCGCTATCCACCCAGCCGTCAGTTTCAAGAAGCTGCTTTGCCGCTTCAGGATCATAGGAGACTGTCGAAACCGTTTCATTACCGAACGCAAAGTTACTTGGGAACGCACCTACTGCTGCCGCACCACGACCATTAAGCAGCGTTGAAATGAATCCCTGCTTATCAATACCCATAGCTAAGGCTTTACGCACGGTTTCATCCTGCATAACAGACGATTCGTAGTTCACCTGTCCAAAGAAAGCACGGGAAGTGCTGCAATCGTTGATCGTATAGTTATTTTTGTCGCCAAAAAGCTCATAGCTTGCATAAGGAAGCCCATAAGAAGCGTCGATCTCTCCTGATTGAAGAGCCGAAGTTAAGGTGTCGCCATCCGTGATAGAACGAACCACAACTGTATCCATTTTAGGTTCGCCATCCCAATAATTCTCGTTTTTTTCGAGCGTTATCTCGGTATCAGAAACCGCCGTTGCTTTATAGGGACCAGTTCCGCTCACATTCTTATCAGAGGTTATCCCTGCCTGCATATCGATAATGGCGCCATAAGGATCGCAGAGATAATTGATGAGAGCAGGCGTTGGTTCACTGGTAGTAATAGTAATGGTGTTATCTTCGTCGTTTGCTTCAATGGAAGTAATTTTAGTATCACTTGGAGCTCGATCGTGAACAGCAATCAAATCATCCAAGCATTCTTTAACCGCCGTCGCGCTCATATGTCTTCCCGAAGTAAAATCGACATCATCACGAAGAGTAATTTTGCAGTGAGTGTCGTCGATAAACTCATACGAAGTAGCAAGCCACGGTTCAGGCCTCATTTCGTCACTAAACTTAAAGAGCGTTTCACCTACACCGTAGCGAACCGCGCTCCACCCCGAATAGTTTTCGTGAGGGTTAAGGCCTGCATCGTCCATTTCTCCGCCATAGCCCGTAGTTCCATATACAAAGGTTTTCCCTTCTTTCGAACTTTGTGAGCCACAACCCGACAGAGTCAACGCAAGCACTACCATGCCTGCCAGCATGACAGCCAAAAGGCCCAGTCCGTTCTTTTTCGCCATAATGTTTTTCACTTCTTTTCCTCTCTCTTTTTAGCGCCTACTTTCGCTGGCACCTTTCCTTAGCCAACCCTGCCCTTTCGGTGCTGTCCTACGATGATCAGGATCCATCCAGTCTCGCAACGTATCGCCCAGCAGATTAAAAATCATCACCGTAATAAAAATTGCTATTCCAGGAGCAATTACCGTCCAAGGAGAAGTTTGTAATAGGTTGCGATTATCACTCATCATCGAACCCCATTCGGCCGCGGGAGGCTGAGCCCCAAGCCCCAAAAAAGAGAGCCCCGCAAGTTCCATCATCATAGTTCCAATATCTAGAACAGCCGTAACTAAAAGCGGCCCAACAATATTGGGTAAAACATGCTTAGCGATAAGCTTAACAGTGGTGCATCCCGACAATCGTGCCGCTTTAAGATACGTTGCGTTCTTTTGCGTAAGAGTTAGTCCACGGGCAATGCGGGCATATTTTGGCCAAGAAATTGCAACCAAGGCAATAACGGCATTGTGCATTCCGCCACCCAATACCCCTGCCACCGCAAGAGCAAATACCAAACCAGGAAAGGCTAGAAACACATCAGAGGTTCGCATAAGAACAGTATCGAGCTTTCCTCCGCGCCAACCCGCAAGCATACCCACCAAGGTTCCGATAACCGCAACAGCCGCCACCAATACGAAAGTGGAAAAAATCGAAGACTGAGCACCAACCAAAACACGCGAAAATAAATCGCGCCCATAGCGATCGGTTCCCGCAAGATGTTCTGCACTAGGAGCCAATAGCGCATTCCCCAAGTTCTGCGCATATGGATCAAACGGCGCAATCACAGGTGAAAGAACTGCGACAAGCACTACGGCTGCCGCCATCAAAGAGAAAACAATAAGCTTGCCCTTAGTGCGGTTTATCCCTTTGTTTCGCGTCACTTTTCACCCCCAAGACGAACCCGAGGATCAAGTCGGTGATAGACCAGATCAGCAACAAGATTAACCATTACATAGATAATTGCCATCCATACCACATAAGCTTGAATGAGGGGATAATCGCGCATGGTAATCGAATCAACCGCCAATTTACCTACGCCATCCCACTGAAAAATGGTTTCCACAATGGCAGTACCGCCGAGCAAATCACCAATTGACAAGGCAAGCAACGTTACAACCATGATCATACAGCTCTTCAGTACATGCTTTATCAAAATGGTTCGCTCGGAAATACCACGAGCACGTGCGCCTATTACGTAAGGTTTATTAAGTTCTTCGAGTACCGTAGCTCGAATTTGGCGCGTGTATTTTGAGGACATGGCAATGGCTAATGTGAAAGCAGGAAGAATTGTTCCTTGAATTGAAAGTGAAGCCAAGCCTGTTTTCCCAATAGAGGAAGAAACGACCGGAAACCACCCCAAACAAACCGAGAACACCAAAATAAGAAGCAGAGCAACAAAAAAGTTTGGCAGTGAATTTCCAATAAAGCTTAATACACGAATGAGATAGTCAGTAAAGCGGTTCTGTTTAACTGCCGCTAGTATTCCCAGCGGAACCGAAATAACAATAGTTAAAAGCACAGAAACAATTGTTAGAACAATGGTTGCAGGAAGCTTAGAGGTAAACGTTGCAAACACTTCTTTGTCTGAAACATAGCTCACACCCATGTCACCTGTCATTAGGCCTACAAGCCACGTGCCATACTGTTCAATAAAAGGTTTATCAAGACCCAGCTCATGTTTTTTAGCATCGATTATCTCTTGGGAGACCGCCACGCCCTGATTTTCAAGCGTTGCCGTAACGGCGTCTCCTCCCGCCAGGTACATCAAGGAAAACGAAAGAAAGGTGATGCCAATCAATATTGGTATCAACTGCAAAAATCTTTTTGCAATGTATCCTTTCACCTAGTTTCAGGCCTTCCTTACTTGATTCACCAAAGAAATGATGGTGTTACGAATGGTTATTTGATAGCATCACTTTTGAAGTGTTACGTTATCACACTTTGTAATACTTAAAATCGAGAGGATGGAAAATACCCGTGAATAGTATTCAAGAAAGCGCTCTTCTCCCAAAAGAGCGAACGAATTCCCCCATTCACCCCTCTTGCTTGGTAAATGAACTCCTTGTTGAGTATCAACAGACCAATAAAAACTACTGGACCGACCGCGCACCGAGCTACTCAACACAACACCAAGGTGAACTAAAAGGAAGCCAACATCGTGCCTGGGCGCAAGAACTTGACCAGCACCTCATACAGCTTACCAATAACAGCGATCGCTCCTCTGTTCATATTCTTGATATTGGATGCGGACCAGGCTTTTTCTCGATTATCTTGGCAGAACTTGGCTACACCGTTACCGCTATTGACTACACTGAATCCATGCTTGAACAGGCAAAAAGCAACGCTCTTTCCTGTAAACAAACAATCTCATTTGCTCAAATGGATGCAGAAAACCTTTCATTTTCTGAAAACTCTTTTGATGCCATTGTTTCCCGTAATCTCACGTGGAACTTACCTCATCCAAGCAATGCTTACAACGAGTGGGAACGCGTATTGCGTCCTGGTGGCTTTCTGCTTAATTATGATGCTAACTGGTATGGCTATCTTTACGATGATGAGCTTCGCGATGGTTACGAAACCGACCGTGCTAACACCGCAAAGGCAGGATGCAACGATCGCTATCTTCACACCAACATTGACGCCATGGAACATCTAGCCGAAGAAGTTCCTTTGAGTGCCATTGCACGCCCTCATTGGGATCGCCTCATTCTGGAAGAGTTCGGCTTTGAGGTGTCTATCGACCCTCGCGTGAGTGATCGCGTATGGTCTGAAGAAGAACTTATCAACCAAGCGTCCACACCCCTGTTTGGCATCAAAGCGATAAAGCCTCTTTAAACGTCCCAAAACAACTCAATACGTTTTTCAGGTGCAAACCACACACCGTTAAAACTAAGCCGTGTTAGCGCGGTTTAGTTTTTTATTTCAAAAAGTGTGATATAAGAACAGGGTTTGAGTAAACGCCAAAGACACTCCTTGTAGCAAAAGCGTGCTGTTTATGCTACCTGGTTCATGCCATAGAAAGGTTTAGAGAGGGACAACATGTCAGTTGTTAATTTTTTCTTAGCTTTGGTGCCTATTATCTGGCTTATCATTGCCCTTACCGCACTTAAAATGCCTGGTCATCGCGCTTGTGTTATAGCGCTCATTATCACGGTTTGCCTAGCCTTTGGCTACTGGGGGCTTGATGCTGCCTGCACGGGAACCGCCGTTCTTGAAGGTGTCCTGAATGCTCTGTGGCCAATCTGTTTGGTTATCATTGCTGCTCTTTTTACCTACAACCTCGTTGTTCGCACTGGCGCCATGGAAGCCATCAAAAAAATGCTCGGTGGCGTTTCAATGGACATGCGTGTGCTCGCCCTTCTTATTGGCTGGGGCTTTGGCTGCTTTATGGAAGGCATGGCAGGCTTTGGTACTGCAGTTGCTATTCCTGCTTCCATGCTTGTTGGCATTGGCATGAATCCGATTGCTGCAGTTGTTGGCTGTTTAGTTGTCAATTCAACCCCAACTGCCTTTGGTTCTGTTGGCGTTCCAACGGTTACCCTTGCTTCAGTTACAGGACTCGATTCACTCGGTCTTGCAGGTGACATCGCTATCATTCAGTGCATTCTTACCTTTATTTCGCCCTTCTTCCTTGTTTGCATTTGCGGCGGCGGTGTTAAAGCCCTAAAGGGAATGCTTCCCATCACCTTAGTTGCAGCAATTTCTTTCGTTGTTCCTTGGTTTATTACGGCAGAATTTCTTGGTGCTGAACTCCCCGACATCGTAGGATCCGTTTGTTGCATGATCTGCATCATTTTGTTTGCCCGCGTGTTTAACAAAAAGCCCAACCCGACATACGCCATCAAAACGGACAACTCCGACCAAAACGCTGGTCTCACTATTGCAAGCGGCCTTAAGGCATGGAGCCCTTTTATCTTTATTCTTGTTCTTTTACTCGGAACCTCAAGCCTTGTTCCTCCTGTAAATCAATTTCTTGCCACTTTCAAAACGAGCGTTGTTGTCTACGCGGGTGAAGGCGGAAACACGCTTGGCTTTAGCTGGATTAACACCCCGGGCGTTATGATTTTCATAGCAGCCATCATTGGTGGCATCATTCAAGGCTGCGGACCAAAGATTATGGGCGAAGTTCTTGTGGGCACGCTTAAAGCCTACTGGAAAACAGTTCTTACCATCTGCGCTGTTATGGCAATGGCGAAAGTCATGAGCTACAGCGGAATGATTTCCGATATCGCCGTTTTGCTTGTTATTGTCGCAGGCCCTTTGTATCCCATCATTGCTCCACTCATTGGTGCGCTTGGCGCATTCGTTACAGGCTCAGGTACTTCGACCAGCGTTTTGTTCGGTGGTCTTCAGGCACAAACAGCTCTGGATTTGGGCTTGAGCGCTTCTTGGATGGCTGCCGCAAACGTTATGGGTGCAGGCATTGGCAAGATGATTTGCCCTCAAGGTATTGCGATTGGAGCGAGCGCCGCAGGTCTTCTTGGTTCGGAAAGCAAGATTCTGCGCTCGGTATTCAAGTACTTCGTTGTCTACCTTGTTCTGGCAGCAGCGCTCTGTATGACCGGCTCACTCCTTGGGCTATAAACCCCTATGTTTGCTTAGGCAATGAATGCACAAAGGGCAACCAACTATTGTTTTGGTTGCCCTTTCTTTATGCTTTTATAGACCCATCACAAGGATATAAACAAAGCATTACATGCATTTTTACAAGGTAGCGGTCAAGGCTTCATTCAGAAGCTTCGCAGCCTTCATTCCGCCTTGCGAGATTGCATGCTCTAGTCAATTATCCCTTCGCCTTAAATCGATCGTACTTTAGTGCGGAAATATCGATCGTATGACTTTCACCATCGAGCATTAATTCCGAAAGTGCTAAACCAACAGCAGGTGAAATGCCGAAACCATGACCGCTAAATCCGCAGGCAAGAGTGAGACCAGGAACTTCATCAATAGAATCAAGAATAGGAACCACGTCGCTGCAGGCATCGTACCAACCAGCCCACGTACGAACTATTTTTACATCGCTAAGCGCAGGGAAATACATGAGAATACCGCGCGAAATGCTTGAAGCAGTAATGCTATCTGTGCTGAAACGCGTGCGCGTATCTGAAGTATACGCTTCGATACCACTATTGCCTCCCAAAACGAAAGACCCATGCTCAGACTGATGTCCGTAAAACTCTCCACCCGCAACACCAATCATTACATCAAACATGTGAGGTTGCGCCTCGGTAACCAATACCTCGTTGGAACGTTTTTCAATAGGAGGGTCTATGCCAACCGTGTTTGCAATTGCACGAGAAGCATATCCCGCACAGAGTAAAATCTGTTCACCCTCATAGATGCCGTCATCGGTTTCAACAATGCGTGCCGCACCACGAACCTTACGAATTCCCACAACCGTAACGCCTGTTACAAACGTCACGCCCATCGAAAGCGCCTTCAGATAAAACCCTAGCGTCGCCTTAAGCGGGTTTGCATGACCATCGGTTGGGCACCAACTAGCACCCACCACACGCTCTGACATAGCAGGACAAATCTCTCGTGCTTCATCACCCGAAACCATCCAAACATCCAAACCAACATCAGTTGACTTCTTCACATGTCCTTCAAGCGTTTTGAGGTGAGCGTCATTGAGACCTAAGCGCAAGTTGCCCTTTTGAACGTACTCAACATCAACCCCAAGCTCTTCTCCAAGTGTGGGCCAAATATTGCTCACTGCATACATTGCCAAGGGAAGTTCACGCACATCACGAGCGGACTGACGAACGCCACCCGCATTACGGCATGAGCCGCCATTACCAATTTCTTTCTGTTCTAGAACAATAATGTCCTTCACTCCACGCTTTGCCAAATTATATGCCGTAGCACATCCGACAATTCCGCCGCCAATAATGATCACCGAAGCTGTTCTTTTTTCCTTGGACATCCCTAGTCCTCCTTCACATCGATGACTTCATTGGCAAACGTGCCAATAACTACCGGACGCACAGGGCAACGTCCTGTTATCATCCCGATATCACCAACTCCTAAGCCTAACTCCCGCGCAATGATATTCTGAAAATTGCGCTGACACGTTTGACCTTGACAAAGACCCATACCACAACGCAACATGCGCTTGACTTCATTAGTGGTACAAAGGCCTCTATACACCGCCCGACGAATTTCGCCTTTCGTAATTTCCTCACAACGACACACAATCATGTCATCATCGGATTGCTCAACAAAACTCTCGGTTGGAGCGGTTCTGATTATTTTCGTCATAGCGATCTACCCCTTACGCCTTAAAGAAACGAGCGGTGCTTGCATATTCAACAGGAACTTTCATGGTAAGAAGAACCGTTTTATCCATCTTCTTGGTATTCTTAAGCGAAACAACCTCTGCCGCACACACCTCTGAACCACTTCTGTCAAGCGCCTTGCCGATGTGTCCTTTTTCAGGCAATGGATAAAACTCATAGGGCAAGCCCACGGTAGCAAAACCCGGCTCATATGTTTCATCGACTAAGAAAATTGCCTGGCCAGAGCATTGAGCCACACACATACCACAGCCAGTGCACGAAACTTCCGCATCAACTACCGGGAGTTTTACGATATGACTTCCCACCTTAATGCACCCAAATTTACACGCATCCTGACAGGGGTCACAGGGAATATTTTGTGTACACTCAATGACAGGATGGATCCCCGAAACCTTTGCATTTGCCGCAGGGAATGCCTTCATTTCCTCATCAGACACATACCCTTTTTCAAGCAAGCTTCGGGAAATGGCGTAACCTTCATCGGTTTCAGTCCAATCATTTCTACCCTTGTTTTGAGGAGCAAACATACCATCGCGCAATTGAGCAAGTGAAGCATGATAAGCTTTTACTCGCACATCGAAATCTTCCTGATCAATATATCCAGCAACCATCGCGGCATGAGCTCCTGAAATTCGACCAAGAAGCATAGCCGAAGACGCCTCTTCAATACCTGCCACATCACCGCAGGCATACACTCCCTTAACGCTCGTTTCGCCAAACTCATCCGTCAAGGGAACATTTCCGCCTTTGCGAGGATTAAACTCCATATCACAACCAGCCGTTTGGCACAGCTGACTCATAGGCGACAAGCCAACCGCAATGCAGATAGTGTCAACGTCTAACGTGAATTCAGTTCCCGAGATAGGCTGAAAGTGATCATCAACTTCAGCAATCACCGCGTCTTCAACCTTATCTTTTCCTAATGCCTCAATAACGGTGTGGCGAGTATAAAACGGAACTCCTGTACGGGCGAGCTTTGAAGCATGTACGCCATAGCCACCAATACGTGGAGCCGCATCAACAATGGCACTTACCTCACATCCCGCTTGTAAAAGCTGAAACGATACAACCAAACCAACGTTTCCAGAGCCCACCATAAGAATCTTTTTACCTGGCATAACACCTTGCAAATTCATCAAAGCCTGCGCCGCACCTGCACCAATAACACCTGGTTTGTTCCACCCTTTAAAAGGAATCATGTTTTCAGCCGCACCCGTCGCAATCATAATATTGTCGGCCTTATAGTGATTAACACGATTGCCTTCCATATTTACAAGGACTTCTTTTTCTTCGAACACGCCCATAACAGTTGAGTTCAAATACACATGAACACCTGCTTCTTCGGCTTCTTTCAGAAGGTCTTCACCAATACGAAAACCGCGCTCTTTTGCATGATGCTCTTTCGAACCAAAAAACTTATGAATCTGTTTGAACAACTGCCCACCCGGACGCGCGTTTTCGTCAAACACCGCAACGTCCATGCCGGTCTTCTTGGCCTCAATCGCACATGAAAGACCTGCCGGACCAGCACCAATAACAATCATCTCATAGCGCTTCATGCTGAGCCTCCCATACCTCTTTGGTTTCTACTCCGTATTGCGTTTGCACAACAATGCCCTCTCGCAAAGGGGTTATACAGGTACGAACATTGGGCTGACCATCAACAATCATGACGCAATCGGTACAACGACCAATTGCGCAAAAAATGCCCCGAGGAAGATGTTGCTTTGCGGTGTAACGATGGGTCATAACCCCAGCCGCTCGAAGCGCTGCAGCTATGGATTCACCTTCATAGCCTTTCATTTTCTTCCCATCAAATAAAAAGGTTACTTCCTTACCTTTTTTATAGTCGTCGATGATGGGATGATGCTGGATTCTCATAGTACTCACCCTTTCCGTTTGATACATCCAAATCAAACGACTGCCTCCGTGATGGGGAATAACTTAGAGTCGCTGCATTGCCAATTTGTTTCATTGCGCGTTTGAAACTCAGTGTTAAGACGCTCGAAACGAAACGCACAAATCTGAAATATTCTTGAAAGAAAAGGGGTGCTTTTATTTCAAATCAATTAAGGAAAAGAGCGAAAAAACAGCGTCGAAAAGCCTTTCGAACACAACTTAAGGCAAAAATGGGGCCTCTTATTTCAAACGGATTACCCGTTTATTTCTCTTTGTTTGCTCTTCCATTAACTCATCTGTCTTTAACAAACTCGCAATGCTTAGCAGAAACCATAGACATTAACCGAGCGAAGCGTCATACAAATTGCCAGCACAAGCTAGCGTGTGGTTTTTCTTTCCTTGCGTTATAACTTTTGTCTGACCCCTTCGCGCGGCCTACCTCTAGAAAAAAAGGAAAGCCAAAAAGCTTGCCAGAACCTAAGGAAAAGGAGCGCACTATGGCATACCCCAAAATCGACTTTCTCTATTTAAGTGAGCCAGACATGATTGAAGCAGGTGTTACCAACACAGTTGAATGTACCGACACCATGGAAGAAGTGCTCAAACTTCTAAATAAGGGCGATTATCGCATGGGAGGCGAAAACGGTAACTCCCATGGCTGCATGGTATTCTTCCCTGATGATCCAAAGTATGCTGAATTTCCCAATATGCCAAAGGATGGACCAGACCGCCGCTTTATGTGTATGCCTGCTTATCTTGGTGGCAAGTTTGATATGGCAGGCGTTAAGTGGTACGGCTCTAATGTCGAAAATCGTGAAAAAGGTCTCCCTCGTTCTATTTTGATGGTTACCTTAAACGACAAAGACACAGGTGCTCCTGTTGCTCATATGTCTGCAAACCTTATTTCAGCCTACCGCACCGCCTCCATTCCTGGCGTTGGCGTAAAACACCTTGCTCGCAAAGATGCAAAAGTCTTAGGTATTGTTGGACCAGGCGTTATCAACTCCATCACTGTTGAATGTTTCGCAAAACTTCGTCCCACACTCGATACTTTAAAAATTAAGGGTCGTGGCAAGGAATCCATCGAACGCTGCATTAAATACGTAAAAGAGAAATGCCCTCAGTTCACCACTATTGAGGTGGTTGACACTATAGAAGAATGTGTGAAGGGTTCCGACATCATGAGTTTTGCAACCTCAACTCCAACAGGCGGCCAAGAATCCTACCCCTACGTTGACCCCTCATGGATCAAGCCCGGCGCCTTGCTTTGCGCTCCCGGTGCGCTCAATACTGCCGAAGGACTCATCATGGATCCAAAGACTAAACTCGTTGTTGACAATACGGGTTTATATGAATCATGGGCGGAAGAATACCCTTACCCAACCTTTGATACCTGGTTTTTGATTGGCTCAAAGTTCACCGACATGATTCATGAAGGCAAGCTTGAGCCCGAACGCATGGAAGACTTGGGCGCTATCCTGAATGGCAAAATACCCGGTCGTGAAAGCGATGGCCAAATTATCATTTACTCTATCGGCGGTATGCCTATTGAGGATGTTGCCTGGGGTAAAACCGTATATGAGCACGCGATAGAAAAGGGCATTGGCACTAAACTCAACCTTTGGGATAAGCCTTACCTTTACTAAACGAGGCGATTGACACGGGATACTCTTCAATAACTCATAGCCTCCGTAAGAGTATCCCCGCCTCTTTCTCGGAGGCACCAATAGATGGAGGTTGCTCCTCTTATGTTGCCCTTCCCTTTTAAGAGGAGCACTTCTCCTCCTTGGAGAAACAAACCCCCTTTCTCGTTCAATTGAGAGAGGGGGTTTGTTTCTCTGTATTACAAGAGCAAAACGTAAGCTTATGAAACCATAAAGCCAAAATCAGAAGCGAGCTACAAAAGAAACGTCTGTGTATTCCATCCGTAAAGAATAAGCGACACGCCACGCATGATCACAAACACCGCCAAGAAGATAGCAAGCATTTCAGGGCACACAAAGAACACGAAGCCACACAAAATGTCAACGATACCCGAGAAAAGCATCCAACCCCACATAGACACACCAACCGATTTCAGTTTGAACGCCGCAGCTATTTCAAAGACGCCAAAAATGATGACAAATATGCCAACAACCCACGACACAACACCCGAAAGAACTACGGGGTGGAACAAAAACATTGCACCCAAAATAATATCGAGCACCGCATAAGCCACAATCCAACCAGAAGGGTTTCCTACACGATTGAGATTAAAGTAACCAACAATATCAAAAATACCTGACACCAAAAGACCGGCACCAAGAATGGCCGTTATCATAACGAGCGTTAAACCAGGGTAAAACCCTATAACAAAAGCAAGTACCACCAATAAGATACCCGCAATAATAAGACCCCAGTCATGCTTTTTTACTGTAGACATGCTATCTGCCTCCTTATTTACTCTTTATTTTGTCACATCTTATTATTCCACAACTGTAGAATAATTTATACATACAACAAGATGAACTATATCAGTTAGCCCTCCCAGCAGCAAAAAAGAAAGCCCGCCAAGGGCGAGCTTTCCGCAACCATTAACCTGCGAGATGGTCATTCCGCTTATCCCCAAAGAAAACAGTCTTCCTTTATTGGCTCAAGGGCATGAGGCCTCACAATAACTACAGCTCTTTTCCTATACATGCCTTCCTAGTCCAAGCCACCAAAAGCAGGATAACCAGATTCGCCGTGAAGCGTGGTATCTAAGCCGGTTTGTTCAATCTCTTTTTCAACACGCAAGGTGCCACCACAAAGCGCCTTGGCAATTAGGCCCACAATCGCACTCATGATACCCACATATACAATCGTCACTAATACACCCAGAGCTTGCGCTCCTAAAAGCGTTGGGTCCCCTGTATAAATGAGACCACCAAAATCAGTAAAAGAAAGCTCTGGGATAGCAAATATACCTGTTAAAATTGCGCCAACGATACCACCAACGCCGTGACACCCAAAGGCATCAAGCGCGTCATCATAACCAAGCTTGTACTTAAGATAGGCAATTGCCACAAAGCAAACAGGAGACACAATCAGCCCCATAATGACAGCAGCCCAAGGAGCCACAAAACCACACGCAGGTGTAATCACGACCAAACCTGCAACAATACCCGTGCAAGCACCCACCAGGGTAACCTTCTTATTTACAAGGTGCTCGATGATAGCCCAAGCAACACCTGCCGCACAGGCCGCCACTAAAGTGTTAAGCACCGCAAGACCTGCATTTGCATCTGCGATAAGGGCGGAACCTCCGTTGAAACCAAACCATCCTACAAGGAGTAAACCCGCGCCTAGCATTACGAAGGGAACATTATGAGGACGATAATTCAACTGACCCATGCCAATGCGCTTACCTAAAATCAAACATAAAACCAAGCCCGACAAGCCCGAAGAAATATGAACCGCCGTACCGCCCGCAAAGTCAATAGCACCAATAGCATATTCATTACCGATAAGACCGCCGCCCCAAACCATATGAGTCATAGGGGCATAAACCAAAATAGGCCACAAACAAACTATCAACGCATAAGCACTAAACTTAATGCGCCCCGCTAAAGAGCCCGAAATAATCGCGGTGGTCACCATAGCGAACGACGCCTGGAACGCAATAGAAATCGTCGAAGGATATGAACCGTATATTGCTCCACCTGTTAGCTGATCATCAGCAACCATGGCATTCATATCAAGGGTTTCTGCAACGCTCCAGTTTGAAAAGATTCGTTCGAACCCACCGACAAAAAGTGCCCCCATATTAACGAGGTTCCCATTTTCATCAAATGCATCAGTTGCATTGCCATAAGCAATACTGTCACCAATAAGCACCCAAACAACACCAACGATACATGCCGCAACGATTGACATAATCATCGTATTAACTACATGTTTTTTTCGGGAAAGGCCTCCATAAAAAAGAGCCAATGCAGGAGTCATCATGACAACAAGTGCCGTCGACAACACCATAAAGGCTGTTGTGCCGGTATCATACATGCTGTTTCCTTTCTCTTACGATTTCTCTTCATTGCCAACGAGTTCAATTGCAATGACTCGCATGAAAACACCCCAAACAATACGAAGCATTTGTTTCAAAGGAATGCCTTTCTTCAAGCTGTTAACAATTGGAAATGCCTTTTTAGTTCTTCTGAAACGTGCTGTTCACAAAGAAACAACTTACGAACAATGAACGTGTTTTTCGCGTATCAAATCTTTTTCTTTAATGAATTTGTTTACGAAAAGATGCCCTGAGCTACGTATTTCAAAACGGGAAACATTCAGTATCTGAATCATTTCCTCGCATTTTTTCATGACACTCCCCCAACAAACGTGACACTATTAAAGACAAGGAGAGACAAAAAGAAAGGAATTTGCCCATGGAAACGCTTACCAATGACAGGAAAGTTGCAATCATCGGCTGCGGTTTTGTTGGATCAACAACTGCCTTCTGCTTAATGCAAAGCGGACTGTTTTCAGAAATGGTTCTTATCGATATCGATCAACAGCGCGCAGAAGGAGAAGCGCTCGATATCGCCCATGGCATGCCTTATTACAAACCAATGAATATTTATGCAGGAACCTACGAAGATCTTGCCGATGCTAACATTGTTATTATTACTGCAGGCGTCAACCAAAAGCCTGGAGAAACGCGCCTTGATTTGGTGCAGAAAAACACGGCAATCTTTAAAACCATCATCCCCGAGATTACCAAGACCTCATTCAACGGCATCCTTCTTGTTATCTCAAACCCCGTAGACATTCTTACCTACGTCACCCTCAAACTTTCCGAATATCCCACCAACCGCGTTATCGGCTCGGGCACCGTACTTGATTCTGCTCGCCTTAAGTGCGTTATTGGCGAGCGTCTTGATGTTGACCCACGCAATGTTCATGCTCGCATTGTGGGTGAGCACGGTGATTCCGAATTTGTTCTTTGGAGTTTAGCGAATGTGTCAGGTGTACCCATCAATCAGTACTGTGAGCTTCTTGGACATTTTGATCACGAAGAATCGATGAAGGAAGTGGCTGATCACGTTAAGAATAGCGCGTATGAAATCATCGAGAAAAAGCACGCCACGTATTACGGCATCGCTTGCGCGGTTAAACGAATTTGCGAGGCAATCATCAGAGACGAAAAACCCATCCTCCCCATTTCTAGTTACTTAGAAGGCGAATACGGCATTAGTGATGTGGTGTTGAGCACTCCTGCCATCGTGGGCAAAAATGGGCTGGAATATAAGGTGCAAGTTCCCATCAATGAAGAAGAGCAAGAAAAGCTCGAGGCTTCCGCTATTGCACTCAAAGAAATCATCGCGCAGCTCGACCTTTAGTTTTCCCGCCCCTAAAAACAGCCGTTCAAACAAGCAGCTATTCGAGTATTTTCGGATAGCTGCTTTAGGCATAGGCATCAAGCTTTGCGCATCCAAAAACTATGTTGTTCTTCGTGCATCTTTTTGTATTCATCGGTAGTAAGATACTCGCTCATAAAGTCAATGAATTCCTGAACTACTTTAAGCCTTCTGCGATCTTTCACGTATGTCATATACATAAGATGGAAATCTCTCGGCGCTTCAACAATTGGAATGCACACAAGCTCATCATAAACATCACACAAAAATGAATAGCAAAATAAAGCAACACTATCTGGATCAGATGCGACAAAGGATGACATACACAAATCGTCAAGATAGTTGCGTTTAAGGTCAAGATCATACCCATCAACAAGTTCTTCAAGCTTGGGAGAAACCGAAGATTGCTTGTTGTAGGTAAAAATACTTATCCCCTTAAGCTCATTGAGAGATATTTCTTTCTTGTTTGCCAACGGATGTGTTTTATGCACCGCAAGAACCAAGGGCAATGACCAGCAATATACATGCTCCATGTCATGATCTCCAGGCATACGACTACAAAATGCAACATCTAAAGCCCCCGCACGCAATTTTCGGAGCATATCAGGCGTATAGGCATACTGAGTTTCAAGCGAAAAGTCGACTGGACATTCTTTTCGAAATTTTGCGACTGCAGTTGACCAGGCCTTCCCCTGCATAGCAAAAAGCGTCCCAAGTCTAATTGTTTTTTGAACCGAGCCATCAAGTTCTTGCGCAATAGAACAACCTTTTTCTAGCGTACTCAAAGAAAGCGTAACTTGATCATAGAAGCATGTTCCCGCTTCAGTTAGATCGACCCTCGACCCTTTACTGCGCACAAAAAGAGTTGCACCAACTTCTTTTTCAAGATTTTTAATTGCAGCAGACAGCGTTGGCTGACCAATATAAAGAAGCTTCGAAGCCTGCGTGTAATTGAGTACTTCCGCCAAACATTTGAAATAATAAAGATGCTCTGTTCTCATGTGTTACACCTGCTAAAAGATTAAATCTATCCAATTTTAACAAGCTAAAAACCTCAAAAAAGCAATAATGTCCTATAAATCGGTTCACTTTCATATTGAATTACCTAATTCAAATAGATGAATCTATAGAGATAATCTCTTAATTATGCTTATAATTTCCCACTTTTATTAAAAGAATAAAAAAAATTGATTGGTTAGCCCGTTTACCGATTATTTTTACTTTCCCACCTTTTTAAGAACTAAATATCATCTTTTTTGAGCTCGAAAAACAAAGCGAGCGCATTAAAAAACAGAGGCGTTTTTAATTTCGAAATCCTTCACTTTACTTTCTGATTCAAAAGGCATTCCAGACGAATTTGAAGCAAGCTTCGTGGCGTAAAAAAGGAGATATCACAATGAGCAAGGGACCACTTTCAGGCTATAAAGTTATTGAATTTGCAACCTACGTAGCCGCACCATCGGGCGTTCGACTTTTGGCCGACTGGGGTGCGGATGTTATTAAAATTGAAGCCGCAACGGGTGATGACTATCGCACAAACTGGAATGTATACTCCATGCCTGGCGAAAGCGATCTGTACAACCCTTGCTTTGACCTAGTTGGTGTAAACAAGCGCTTCGTGGTAATTGATCTTCGCACCGATGAAGGTAAGGAAATCCTCTATAAAATGCTCGAAGATGCAAACGCCTTCATCACCAGCGCCCGCGACAAAGCCCTAAAAAAGCTCGGCATTGACTGGGAAACGCTTCACGCAAAATTCCCTAAACTCGTATACGGTCATTGCCGCGGATACGGCGAACATGGCTCTATGAAAGATAGCCCTGGTTACGACTATACGGCCTACCATGCTCGTTCAGGCGTTGGCGGCTCCCTCTATGAAAAAGGTGGCTCTCCAATGATCGGAGGCCCTGGTTTCGGTGATTTACAAACGGGACTTGCACTTGCAGGGGGAATTGCCGCAGCTTTGGTTGGCGCTGAGCGCACTGGTGTGGGTGATCGTGTGGTTGTAAGCCTGAACTCAGTTGGTGTGTACGTAATGAGTTTGGCGCACACAGCCGCTCAATACAAAGGTTACCAACTGCCCACTTCCCGCAGAACAGTTTCGAATCCCTTTAACTCAACATACAAAACAAGTGACGAAAAATGGATCCAATTCTGCGTTGCCGCACCTGAACTAGGATACAACCACTTTATGGAAACAATCGGACGCAGCGATTTAATAGATGACGAACGTTATTGCAAGATGGACTATATGCGCGCCCACCACCATGAAGAGTTCGTCAATATTATCGAAGAAGCTCTCGCGCAAAAAACAATGGCTGAATGGGAAGTTATCCTTACCGAAAACGACATTGCTTTTGGCCCTATGTATGAATCCGCCGACGTTTTAAATGATCCTGAAATTTGGGACAACGAATACGCCGAACGCGTCACCTACCCAACAGGCGATGAAGCTATTTTGATTCACCCGCCCTGCCGTCTTGACTCCATCGGAACCGCCCCTTTGGTTACCTCACGTGGCATTGGCGCCGACACCGAAGAAGTGCTACGCGAATACGGCTATTCAAACGATCAAATTACCATATGGGAAGAAACTGGCGTTGTTACGCAGCACGCATAAGGACCAATTATTTTTTACAGTAGCAAACAATCAGAACAAGACACTAAACATCGTTAAGATGCTTCTAGAAAACTACGGATACCGCGTGGTTGATCTTGACCGTGATGTTGATCCCCATGAAATAGTGCGTGTAGCTAAAGAGCAAAACATTCGACTCATTGGCCTTTCAGCACTCATGACAACCACCGTCAAAGCCATGGAACAAACGATTGATTTGCTCAGAGAAGAAATACCTGATGCAAAAACCTTCGTAGGAGGAGCCGTCTTAACTCCCGAATACGCAGAAACCATGGGTGCAACCTGGTATGCCAAGGACGCCGCCGAAAGCGCTCGCATTGCCGAGGCGTTCTTCTCGGCAAATAAGTGAAATCCTAAAGCAAGGCGTTGTATGACTCGTTAGCACCAAGCTCTTGAATCAACTCCTCCTGCAAGCCTTCAAGTTCATCTTCGCCGCAGCTAAAAATGAAGATTTGGACATTTTGCTTGTATTTGATATCGGCATATACATCGGCACAACCCTGCCGCGAGCAGCACTCAAGAATGCCCTCTCCCGCGCGAGCAGACATTCCCACATAAATATCGATATAGCTTGCCAAATCCCTATCCCATTTAAGTTTGGGAGGATATGTTGCAACTGCATAGCATCCGGGAGTGTTGTGAAGTTCTACGAGCACCCCACTCTTTCGAGCACCGCCCTTAGTGAGCATTTTTTGGTAGGCCTTATATGAAGAGGTGTAATCGGCGCTCTCCAAAACAGAGCGACGCTCCTCTTTTACCGCTTCCTGTGCTTCTTTTTTTGCTGCATGACGATTGACGGGAACTTGAACAAGCGACGCAAATGCACTAGCAGCGCTTGAAGCCAACCCAGTATTCCTGGCGTTTTTTGCGGACACAACTTTTGTTCTTTCGGCAATAGCTGAATGCTTTACCACTTCTGTTTTGAGGCTTTTCGAAGCAGCTTCCGCCTTGTTCCCCTGAATATTCTTAGCTGCAGAGCTGTGGCTCTTTTCTTGGGCAGCATCATTCCGAAACGGTACATCCCCCTGACGCTGAATAACTTGCGTTTTCTCTTCGAGTGCCCCGTTTTCCTGCTCAGCCTTAGGTTCAGAGGGCTTGTTGGAAATCACTTTTTCTTTATTGACTGCATCGCAAGCCTTCTTGGAAGGATTCATGGCAGAAGTTTCTTTTTCTTTACCAGCGCGTTTTTCAGCTTCGGGCTTACTTGAGGTAGACCTATCCGCCTTTCCGTGCGCGCGTTTCTTAACAGCGCTCGAACCATTAACAGCAACGCGTGCCTTCTTCTTAGCAGCTGCTTCTTTGTTATTTACAGCAACCGCATTTCCTGAAACCGTACGCGCCGCCTTACCAAAACCCACCGCAAGTTTCCCTGCCGCTCTTCCCGCAACCACCGCAACTTTACTTGCAGCATCTTCAGGAAGCTCTTCCTTCGAAGTGGCTGAATTTGCCAAGGTAGACTTTCCTTCAAACATCGCGTTAACTATTTCACGCGCACGCTCGGTGGCTGCGTCTTCTTTTTTCTCGTTCGTATCATTCTTTTTATCAGTCATTCTGCGCTCCTAAAAGCACCGCTATTTACCATCAATCTAAAAGGAAATTCAGCCTAATACGGAATAGTTAGCCACAAAGCCAACGCTGCTTATTTCCCTCATTTAGATATAAACCTAAGAACCTAGATGTACTTAGGTATACCTAAGTACACAAGACTCATCCTATCCATTAGAACAAGGCTTGTGGAGCAGCACACCGATAACACAAAAACTTGTCAAAGATACGTTAACAAAGCTAACGAGAACCCCACCAGCTTTTTCGATCGACCAGACAACGGAGCCAGAGGGTATTGTCCGAGCATAAAGCGCACTGCCCTCGCGCCACACGTCCAAGATACAATCACCTTATTCGCAAAAACAACAATCGCAATAACAACAGCGATAACACGAGCGGCGCCGCACGGTGCTAAAACATGCAACTATTCCAATCATCCGCCCCATACAAAGAATCAGCTTATACTTTGCTTATTCATACACAATTAAATCCCAAGTTTGTCATATGTTCATTTTTTGATAGGAGCTGCCGGGCGGTGCTAAAATAAAATCACTATCTGCGACGTCTTCTGTTCCCCTTTGCACTCCCTTAAGCTTCGGGTCTTCGTTGGCGCGACGGATTCTCATTCGTCATTCATTCAGATTGGGGTATTCATGTTTTCTATTGGCGACATTGTTGTATACAGGCATCACGTTTGCAAAATTGCTAAAGTGCGTGAAAACTACTTTGACAACGAAGACTACTTTGAGCTTCATACTCTGTTTGAAAATACGCTCAAGCTCTACATTGCCATCTCGAAGGCGGAGCCGCCTGCTTGCAGAAGCGTTATGACCAAGGAGCAAGCACTCGCCCTTATCGACAAAATACCTTTTGCAGAACCTATCGATGAAAAAGCTCTTGCCAAAAATGCAGGAACTTCTGCCTTGGTAGAACGAAGAATTAAAGAAGAATACGATCGCAGATTGAAATCTGCCGATTTGGAAGACATGCTTCCTATTTTAAAGTCGGTTCACGAACACTGCATCAAACGTGAAGAAATGGGCAGAAAAATTACCATGACCGATAAAAAATATTTTGACACGGTAGAGCGTATGCTCTGTGACGAACTAGCGGTTGCGCTTGATATCGACCGAGATAAAATCAAAGATTACCTCGCAAATAGAGTCCAAGAAATCAAAAATAACACGCTTTAAGGTTTTCTTCAGCTTCGTTTTTTACAATAGCCTTGCGACGGACGGAACATGCTTTAAGCGATAAACCTCCCACCACTTCTTTCTTTCCTTTATCGCTGACAAGCCTCCGTCTGTACGCGCTAAAACTCTCACCATTTACTCATAGACTTACGCGCTGCACTCATGATGGGTGCTAAAAACTTTGACTCAACTCGCCTACGTGCTTTCTTTAGCTCTTCGGGGATCGCAATATGCTGCGGACATTTCTTCGCGCAGGCGCCACAATCAACACAGTCAGCAAGGTAGTGAGGCTTGTCACTCGTTGAACCCGCACTAAGCGTATGAGCCTTTACCCCCTGATACCAACCAAAAACATACGATGCGTTATAGGCAGCAAAGGCCGCGGGGATATTGATACCCTTAGGACAGGGTAGACAATAATTACACCCTGTACACGGCACTTTATAGCTCTTGTTAAAAACCTCAATAACATGATTGATAGCTTGTTGGTCTTCTTTATTCATCGAGCCAGGGGTAACCCTACTTGCAAGAGCTGCATTCTGCTCAATCTGATCGGCAGTGTTCATACCAGACAAAACAACCGTTACTTCAGGCTGATCCCACAACCAACGAAGAGCCCACTCGGCAGGACTCAAGCTAGAATCCGCACGCTGCAGCACTTCTTTAGCCCCCTTCGGAAGCCCCGTTGCGAGCTTTCCTCCCAATAAGGGCTCCATGATTATCACAGGTAAACCCTTTTCAGCCACAAGCAACAACCCCGACTTACCCGCCTGATAATTCTCATTCATATAGTTGTACTGAATTTGAACAAAATCCCAATCGTACGCTTCAAGCAATGGCGCAAACTCCGCCTGGGAACCGTGAAAAGAAAAGCCAATTTGCCTAATTGCTCCGCATCGTTTTTGTTCAGAAATCCATACCTCAATTCCCAAAGACAGCAGACGCTTCCACTCGGCCAAGCTCGTTACATTGTGGATTAGGTAGTAATCAATATGGTCCGTTTTGAGCCGTTCAAGCTGCGTGCTCAAATACCTATCAAAATCTTCTCTTTTCTTGCAAGATTGATGAGGAAGTTTGGTTGCAATAAGCATTTTTTCGCGAATTGCATTTCGCTCGATGATCGAGCCTAAAACATGCTCGCTATTGGGATAAATATAGGCGGTATCAAAATAATTTATTCCTTGATCAAGTGCTTGAAGAATAAGTTTTTCTGTAGCCTTTTCGTCAATCGCTCCTGGAACACTGCTGGGAAAACGCATGCATCCAAACCCTAAAACAGAAAGTTCATTTCCGCTTCGAACATCTTTCCTGTATTGCATTGCTTCGCTTACTCCTTACCCAGCTGCTTCGTTATTAACGCATTGCCTTGTTACTTCACCATTGGCGTGTTGCTTTTACTTCTTCACTTTTAGCACGCTGCCCTGTTATCCAAACACTGTTTTCATAAGTAAACCCCCTACCAGCAAGGTGTTTTGCCGATAGGCGTTCTTCGCCAACACGCGTCGGGCTCTTCTTAATCAAACGCAAACAAAATTGCGCACTACCTTCTTGAACTTGTATGCTATCAATTATGAATCAAAGCAATGAGGGATAAGGGGAATTAGCATGCTTTTAGAAAAAATCGAGCAAACGAAAAATGCACTTCGCGAAGAAATTAAAGAGCTACTCGCTCACGAAAACAAAGAATCCGCCGAAGAGAGCAGAGAACGCGGTAAAAACCTGCGTAAAAAGGTACCTCGAACATCACATGCAACATGGGAACCTTCCCTTTATCGTTTAAACCCGATGGATCTCATTAAAAGCCAGGAGACCACACGCGTTTCAGAATTGCTTCCTATCCGCCACGAGCGCATGGCCGCCTCTCCATTTGCCTTCTTTCGAGGAAGTGCCATTCTTATGGCGAGCGACCTTGCAACTACCCCAAGCACCGGACTGAATGTTCAAGCATGTGGCGATGCCCACATTTCAAACTTTGGATTCTTTCAATCACCCGAACGTCATCTAGTTTTTGATATTAACGATTTTGACGAAACCGCACGCGGACCTTGGGAATGGGACATCAAACGTCTTGCCACCAGTGTAGAAATATGCGGACGCAACAGAGGATTTTCCGAAAAAGAACGGAGTAAAGCTGTTAGGGCTGCCGTAGAAAGTTATCAAACTTCCATGCTGGAATTTTCCCAGATGAAAACCATGGATGTATGGTATGCACACACTGATGTTGAAGATTTTTATTCGCAATTTAGCGGAAGTCTTTCCAAGAAGACTCAAAAAAATACCGAGAAAATAATCCTCAAAGCCAAGACGAAAAACAGTGACCGTGCTGTTTTAAAACTTACCGAAGTAGTAGATGGCAAGGTTCGCTTCATCAATCAGCCGCCTCTTATTATTCCACTCCGAAACCTCGTAGAACAGCAGATTCGCCGAGAGATTCCTGACACCAATCTCAAAGAGCGCGAGCATCTTATCGCTCTTGTCCTTAGGAAGTATCAAGAAAGCCTAAGCAACGATAAACGCCATTTAATGAAGCAGTATCACGGCGTTGATATTGCGCGAAAAGTTGTAGGTGTTGGTAGTGTTGGCACGCGCTGCTGGATTGTGCTTCTTGAGGGGCTTGATTCAAATGACCCCTTGGTTTTGCAGATTAAAGAAGCGCAAGAATCCGTGTTAGAACGTTTCACAGGAAAGAGCATTTACAAAAACAATGGACAACGCGTTGTTGAAGGGCAGCGGGCTATTCAAGCCGCAAGTGATGTTTTGCTAGGGTGGACGCGGGCTGTGGGAGTCGACGGTGTTGCGCGCGATTACTACGTACGCCAATTGTGGGACGGCAAAGGTTCAATCAATTTGGATACCATATCCAGCAAGCAGCTCACCAACTTAGCGAAAACTTGCGGGAAAACACTCGCTCGATCTCATGCGCGCACAGGAAATCGATTTGCTATTGCCGGATATTTGGGGAAAAGCGATGCGTTCAGCAAGGCTATTGTCCAATTCAGCAAAGCCTACGCTGATCAGAACGAGGCAGATTACCAGCTATTCATGAAAGAATATCAAGCAAATTCAGCTTCGTAACCTTCTTCCCAAGAACTTGGCAGGAGAAAACAAACTGCAACATTGCGGCGGTATAGTAAGCCCGAAACGCAACATAAGTACAAAAAAAGGATAGCGTCATGAACACCAAGGAATTACTTTTTAGCAGAAAATCAGTTCGTACCTTTACAGGCGAACCCATTAGCGACGAAGATCTTTCGTTTATCATCAAGGCAGCCAAAGCTGCTCCTGTAGCCATGGGGCAATACGAAAACTACCACTTAACCCTTGTTACCAATAAAGACCTTCTTGCCGCGATCGAACGCGCAGGCGGCGAACTGTTTGGTGATCCTGATCGCAAAATGCTCTATAATGCACCAACCCTTGTAGTGGTTTCTGCCACCGTTGCGCCTGGAGCAGAAAACTACACCTACTCAAGTGCCGCCATGATAGTTCACAATATGGCTCTTGCCGCCACTGAACTCGGTGTTGGTTCGTGCGATATTTGGGGATGCATTGGGGCAGCTGCAAAGCAGCCTGCACTGGTTGCTAAACTCAACCTCCCCGAAGGAGTCACGCCCTGCTGCGCAATCGCCCTTGGGAAAACCGATGAAACCTTCCCTTTGCGAGAAGTGCCTGAAGACAGAATCACCCTTAATGTTGTTGAGTAAGATGAGATTCTAAAAACTATTTAAAACGGAAGTAAAGCAGACTGGAATAAAAGCAGCAAAGCTTCTGAAGAAAGACAAAAGGAGACGCTCGATTGAGCGCCTCCTTTAACAATCGCCTATTAGCTTTAGGCTTAGGCTTATCCTAATAAATCAGCAGCGACTTCTTTTGCGCAAGCAAGACCATCGGAAAGCGAATTAACAACCAAGGTCGAGCCATTGCGCGCATCACCTGCAGCATAAATTGGCGTTTTACCTGCATGTTTAATCTGATAAGTACCTTCAATCATCACGGGACGAATACCGCCGCGCTGCTCAACTAGCTCCGCACCGAGCGCATCGTAAACACCACGCTCGGGACCCGTAAAGCCACACGCAATAAGAACCAACTGAGCAGGAAGAATACGATCAGAACCCTCAACAGGCTTTGGAGCACCTTGACTCCAGTCGAGCGTCTCAACGCGCAAGCCCGTTACCTGACCATTTTCACCTAAAACTTCAATCGTGTTTGCAGCAAATGAACGGGGTTCCATCTCATAATGCTCAATAGCCTCACGCAAACCATAATCGGTTTTCTTTACGAAAGGCCACTCAGGCCACTGATTGGTTGGCAAACGCTTCTCGGGAGGCGCTGCATTGTACTCAAGCTGGTGAACGCTCTTCGCTCCCTGGCGAACAGCCGTTGCCACGCAGTCAGTACCCGTGTCACCACCACCGATTACCACGACATCTAAATCCTTGGCAGAAATCTCTGGCTCATGACCGCCAAGAACTGACTTCGTAGAAGACGTGAGATAGTCAACCGCATAAACCATACCCTCTTGGTCGGCACCAGGAGCAACAACACCACGAGGGTCAGCCGCGCCAACGGCAACAACCACCGCATCGAAATCAGACGTTAAGCGCTTGGCAACCTGCTCGTCGCATGCATCAGTATTCAGCTCAAACGTAATGCCGCCCTCTTCCAGATAGTTAATGCGACGATCAACAATTTCCTTAGGAAGCTTCATGTTTGGAATGCCATACATAAGCAAACCACCTGCATGATCATGACGCTCAACCACCGTTACGCGAACACCTTTTTCGGCAAGCTGCCAAGCAACACCCAAACCACAAGGGCCAGAACCAATTACCGCAACATGAGGCGCATCTGCTGCAGGCTTGCGCAAAGGAGCAGGTCCGCCGTGAGCCCACTGATGATCCGAAATTGCGCGCTCGTTATCGCGAATAGTTGTCGGCCCTTCGATAGAAGCAAGATTGCATGCCGCCTCACACAGAGCAGGGCAAACACGACCCGTAAACTCAGGAAACGGATTTGTAAGCGCCAAACGCTCGGCTGCTTCTTCCCAAAGACCTCGATACACTAAATCATTCCATTCTGGAATTAGGTTATGCAGTGGACATCCTGAAGGACGGGCCTTACCAAATGCAAAGCCTGCCTGACAAAACGCCACACCACACATCATGCAACGACTTGCTTGAACCTGCTGTTCAGCCTCAGAAAGAGGGATGGCAAACTCGTTAAAATCTTGAATTGCTTCTTCTGTTGAGCGCTCAGCATGTGCAACGCGCTCCTGTTCGAGATATGCTCCAGCCTTACCCATTACTGACGCCCCTTTCCTACGATTTCGTACGCTTCTTCTAGTGCTTCTTCATGGCTTTTGCCCTCAGCTTCCGCTGCAGCAACAATTTGAAGAACACGCTCGTACTCAACCGGAATAACCTTAACAAAGTGCTTTTTCATAGAGTCAAAGCGATAGAGCATCTTTATTCCGCGCGGACTTGCCGTGTAGTCAACATGCTCCTCGATAAGGCTATGGATAAACTCGAGTTCATCACTGGTAGGCGTTTCAAACTTAACCGACCCCATATTGCAACGATCGGCCAAGGTACCATATTCATCAAAGACGTAGGCAATGCCGCCTGTCATACCAGCAGCAAAGTTCAAACCAACTTCGCCTAAGATTAGGGCAATACCACCTGTCATATATTCACAACCGTGATTGCCAACGCCTTCAACAACGATAGTAGCGCCGGAGTTGCGAACACCAAAGCGCTGACCAGCAAGACCATTCACAAAACCGCGACCTGAAGTAGCACCAAAGAATGCAACGTTACCAACAATGGTATTTTCGTCGTACTTATAGGTTGCCTCCTCTGAAGGATGAACCGAAACGATGCCGCCCGAAAGACCTTTTCCAAAGTAGTCGTTTGCATCGCCGGTAACATGTAAAGTAACACCCTTCGGGATGAAAGCGCCAAAGCTCTGACCAGCTGATCCTTCACAGTCAACCACTACCGAGTTATCAGGCAAACCTTCGGGATGAGCCTTAGTAACCGCAGCGCCCAAAATAGTACCAACACAGCGGTTGATATTCGCAATATCAGCACGGAAGCGAACAGGTGCCATATGCTTACGCGCTTGCTCAGATAAAGGAAGGAACAACGTGGAGTCGAGTGATTTTTCAAGCTCTACATCGTATTTCATCTCAGGCAAGAAATGGCGACCTGCGGCACCTGGAATATGAGCGCCAAATTCGCACTCGCCATTGGCAAGAACAGAAGACAAGTCAAGCAAGTTTGCCTTCCAGTTACCAGGAACTTCAACCTGACGCAAGCACTCAGGATGACCAACCATTTCGTCAACGGTGCGGAAGCCCAAGCTTGCCATAACCTCACGAAGTTGCTCAGCAACGAACAACATAAAATTAACTACGTGCTCCGGCTTACCACGGAAGCACTTACGCAAGCGGCAATTCTGCGTTGCAATACCCGCTGGACACGTATCTTGCTGGCAGTCACGCTGCATCAAACAACCCATAGCAATCAACGGCATGGTTGCAAAACCAAACTCTTCCGCACCAAGCAAGCAAGCAACCGCAACATCTTTGCCGTCCATCAACTTACCATCTGCCTCAAGAACAACACGAGAACGAAGACCATTTTGAAGCAGAGTTTGCTGAGCTTCAGCGATGCCGAGTTCTAAGGGTAAACCTGCATGCCAGATTGAATCACGAGGAGCTGCACCTGAGCCACCATTGTGGCCCGAAATCAAAATCTTATCGGCAGCCCCCTTTGCAACACCGGTTGCAATGGTGCCAACGCCCGCTTCGGAAACAAGTTTTACCGAAACACGTGCGTTAGGGTTTGCGTTCTTAAGATCGAAGATAAGCTCCGCCAAGTCTTCGATCGAATAAATATCATGATGCGGAGGAGGCGAAATCAAGCCAATACCAGGGGTAGACTGACGAACCTCAGCAATCCAAGGGTACACTTTCTTACCTGGCAGGTGACCGCCCTCACCAGGCTTTGCGCCCTGAGCCATCTTAATCTGAATCTCAATTGCAGAAGAAAGATAGCGACTGGTAACACCGAAGCGACCAGAAGCAATCTGCTTAATAGCCGAGTTCATTGAATCACCATTAGGAAGTGGCGTTTCTCGACGAGGATCTTCTCCGCCTTCACCAGAATTGGAGCGACCACCCAAACGATTCATGGCGATTGCCATGCACTTATGAGCTTCTTCGGAAATCGAACCATAACTCATAGCGCCCGTATTAAATCGCTTTGCGATTGACTCAGCAGGCTCAACTTCTTCCAAAGGAACAGGAGCGCGATCGGTAACAAAGTCGAGCAAATCACGCAGACGAATAGCGCGACCTTCCTGATGAAGATGATCGCTGTACTGCTTAAACAATTCGTAGTTGCCCTCACGGCATGCATGCTGAAGCAAGTAGATAGTCTGCGGATCAATTAAGTGTTCCTCGCCACCTTGCGGGCGCCACTTGGTAAGACCCAAAGAAGGGAGCTGCCCAGGAGCAGGAGACTCAAGAATTGCTACAGCATCGTCATAGCGCTGATTCTCCTCGCGCTCAACATCGTTAACACCCAAGCCGCCAACACGAGAAACCGTACCAGCAAAATGCTTGTCAACAAATTCCTGCTTAAAGCCCACGGCCTCAAAAATCTGAGCTGAATGATAGCTCTGAATAGTTGAGATGCCCATCTTCGACATGATGGAAATAACGCCAGCCAAAACAGCCTTGTTATAGTTGGCAATTCCCTCTTCAGCAGATACTTCGATAGCTCCCTTTTCAGCTAAGCTAGCAATGCACTCATGAGCCATGTAAGGATAGATTCCCGATGCAGAATACCCAATCAATGCGGCGAAATCATGGGCAGAAATAGCGTCTCCTGTTTCAACAACAAAGTCGGCAAACGTACGAACGCCCACGGTGATGAGGTGGTTATGTACCGAAGATACCGCCAATAACGAAGGAATAGGCACTTCGCCAGCAGCTGCGCGATCAGACAGAATAACAATGCTTACACCGTTACGCACTGCCTTTTCAACTTCAACAGCCAATTCATCCAACGCTTTTTCAAGAGCACCCTCACCCGCATCTCTACGATACGTTGCCGAAAAACGCTGAGCCTTAAACCCAACGCGTTCAACAGAGGCAATGCGGTCGAACTGACCCTTGGTAAGAATAGGGCTATCCAAACGAATAAGCTGACACGCATTACGTGAGTCTTCAAGCAAATTGCCGTGGTTGCCAATATAGAGGACGCTTGATGTTACGAGGCTTTCACGCAGCGCATCAATAGGAGGATTTGTAACTTGGGCAAAGAGCTGATAGAAGTAATCAAAGAATGAGCGATTCCTCTTCGAAAGACAAGCAAGTGAAGCATCGATACCCATAGAAGCCAAAGGAACACTGCCCTTTTCAGCCATAGCTCGAATTACTTCATCAACGTCGTCCCAGTGATAACCAAGCTTCGCCATGCGAACTGAAAAAGGAACTTCCAAATCTTTTCCAGGCTCAGTCTGAGCAGGCGCATCAAGATCAGAAACTTCAATCTTTTCTTCCTTGATCCAGTCACCATAAGGCTTTTCCTTGGAATAGCGATTGCGAATTTCATCATTCCAAATTACGCGATCGGCTGCGGTATCAATCTCAACCATTTCGCCAGGACCTAAGCATCCCGCCGTCAAAATGTTCGAAGGCTCAATTTCAATAGTGCCAACTTCACTCGAAAGCAAGAAGCGATCGTCACGCGTGAGGTAATAGCGAGCAGGACGCAAACCGTTACGATCAAGCGCCGCACCAAAGGTAGTACCATCAGTATAAGCAATTGCCGCAGGACCATCCCAGGGCTCCATAAGCATTGACTGATATTCGTCATAAGCACGACGACGAGCAGGAAGCGTGTCGTTGTGATCCCATGGCTCTGGCAACAGCATAGAAACTGCGCGCGTCATGTCGCGACCATTCATGACTAAAAATTCAAGGACATTATCTAAAATTGCAGAGTCGGAACCTTCCTTATTAATGATAGGAAGCACCGATTCAAGATCTTTACCTAAAACTGGCGAATAGAGATTTGGTTCACGCGCGCGAATCCAGTTTACATTGCCCTTCAACGTATTGATTTCGCCGTTGTGAATAATGTAACGATTTGGATGAGCGCGCTCCCACGAAGGAGTGGTGTTAGTTGAATAACGAGAATGAACAAGAGCGATAGCTGTCTTAACTGCTGCATCGGAAAGGTCAATATAGAAGCGGCGCATTTGCGTTGCAACAAGCATACCCTTGTACACAATAGTGCGAGCAGAAAATGAGCAAACATAAAAGATATGACCCTTAAGAGCATATTCAGCGTCCGCGGCCTTTTCAACCATACGGCGACAAACATACAAACGACGCTCAAATGCTTCGCCACGATCAACATCTTCAGGACGACCAACAAATGCCTGCAAAATGGTAGGCATGCAAGCACGGGCAGTTGATCCTAAATCATGAGGGTCAACAGGAACTTCGCGCCAAAACAAAAGACGCAAGCCCGCCTGAGCACAACCCTCTTCAAAAATACGCTTGGAAACTTCTACCCCTTTTTCATCTTGAGGGAAGAAGAGCATTGCTACACCATAATCACCTTCGTCAGGCAAAAGATGGCCATACTTTTGCGCTTCTTTGCGAAAGAAATGATGGGGAACTTGGAACAAAATACCAGCACCATCACCGGTGTTGTGCTCAAGACCTTTTCCGCCTCGATGCTCCAGATTAACAAGAACCGACAAAGCGTCGTCAACCATTTGGTGAGTACGAACACCCTTCAAATGGGCAAGTGCGCCAATACCGCACGCATCATGTTCGAACTCTGGACGATATAACCCGTTTTGCGCGGGCTCCTTCCGTAATTGCATTCCGAACCTCTCACTTTCAACTCTTGATAAAACTCAAACGACATGCTTACTTGAGCTTCAAGCAAACTACCTCGGTCTAGCTTGACTGATTCCTTGGGCTAGTTCGCTGACTGTATACACTAAACCCTTTCAAGAAAGTGAAGTGTCGGTGTTACGACTCGTAACAATTACGAAACAGTACTTTGCGTTTTCTGAAACATTACGAAACAATACGCAGTATCAATGGCGCTACCCAAAAGCATGAGTGTTCTTCTCGACTAGGCAACACACAAAGATACAAATATCTTTCGCGATTACATAACATAAACACTTAGACAAAAGATCCCAGCTCTATAGGACAGACCAATCTATAACGCAGAAAAAAGCTCTTTAGTGAAGGCATCTACTGGGTTAGAGAACACCTCTTTCGTTTTCCCGCTCTCAACTAAGTGTCCCTTATTCATAATCCCAACAGAGTCGGCTAGATATTTAACTACTTCTAAATCATGTGAAATAAAAAGAAGCGTAGTACCCCACTCTTTGTTGATATGCCGAAGCAAATCAACAATTTGAGCCTGAATAGAAACATCCAACATTGATGTTGCCTCATCACAAATAATAAGTTTCGGCCGCAAAACAAGAGCGCGAGCAATGGCTATTCGCTGCGCCTGTCCACCGCTTATTTCGTGAGGATACTTATTAAGCTGATCATACGAAACACCAACCGAATCAAGCATTTCACACACTGTTTTTTCCTCGTCTTGAGGCGCACAAAGGGAAAATAAGCGAAGAGGTTCAAGACAGCTTTGTCGCACCGTAAATCGAGGATTAAATGTTTTTTGCGGATTTTGAAAAACCATCTGAATATCTTTTCGAACAGTTTTCCATTCTTTTCTAGACAACAGAAGGAGATTTCTTCCGTCGAGTTCAACAGAGCCAGCATCAGGATAGAGCAATCCCATTATTATGCGAGAAAGCGTTGTTTTGCCTGATCCGCTTCCGCCAACCAAGCCAAAGATGCTTCCTTTTTCAACTTTAAAGGAAATATCATTAACTGCTTTTGTTTTTTTACTTCCCAAAAACCCTGAAGAAAACGTTTTTGAAACATGAGAAACATTAAGCATACTGCACCTCGCCGCTCTCAACATAACAGCATCTAGCCTTTTGCCTATCTGAAAGCGCCTGCAAATGAATGGTTTTTTTACACTCTTCTGTTGCCTTTGGACAACGAGGAAAAAACCTACAGCCTTCAAACTGGCTTGTAAAAGCAGGCATATGACCCTTCATGATCTTAAAGCCCTTTGAAGGAGAAGAATTGATAAGACCTTGGGTATAGGGATGCTGTGGTGAATCAAGAACATCTTGTGTTGCTCCGATTTCGACTATTTCACCGGCATAGAAAACCGCAACACGATCAGCAATTTGTTCCGCAAACGGAATATCATGGGTAATTACCACCAACGTACAACCCACTTCTTTATTGAGCCTTTCAAGCATTCCTGCCACGCTTTTTCTTAAAACCCAATCAATAGCTTTGGTAGGCTCATCAACAATCAAGAGTTTTGGACGCGTAATGACACCCATTGCAATAAGAACACGTTGACACATACCCCCCGAAAGCTCGCAGGCATACTTTTCGTAACTCGAATTTTTCCCTCTAAGTTTTAAGCTACTTAATATTTCAATAACCCGATTCTTTATAGCCCCACCGGACAAAGAAGAAGGCTCATACCGGCGAGTAACGCACTCCTTTACTTGAGGTCCAATCTTCATAAGAGGGTCAAGCGACGTTACAGGGTTTTGGGCGACATTCATTATTTTTGTTCCGCGCAGTTTTCTGTATTCATGCTCGTTCAAATCGAGCAAGTTTTTCCCTTCAAATTCAAGAGAACCGCTAACCCGAGCATTTTCTGGCAAAAGATGAAGGATGGCGTTGGCGGTAACTGATTTTCCGCAACCCGTTTCGCCAATTATGGCAAGCACTTCACCTTCTTGAACATCGAAAGATACATCGTTCACAACATGGATTTGTTCTTTTTTTACCAAGAAATCAACGTTAAGATTTCTCACTTTTAATAATTCGCTCATACGATCTACCTATTCCACCTTAACCATCTCGCGCATACGGGGATCAATGTAGTCACGTAGACCATCTCCAAGCAAGTTAAAGGTAATGGCGGCCATCGCAATGGCTAAGCCGGGAAAAACCGACATCCAAGGCGCATAACGTAGATAGTCTTTTCCGTCAGAAATCATCGCACCCCAATCAGGCGAAGGAGGCTGAGCGCCAAGACCCAAAAAACTCAAAGATGAACAGAACAAAATGACGCTTCCTACATCAAGTGAAATAAGAACTATTATTTTCGAAGCAATATTTGGAAGCATGTATTTCAGCAGAATGAGACACGAAGAATTACCTATAGCTCGTGAAGCCTCAATGAACTCCTCGTTGCGTAACAGAATAGCCTCTCCGCGAGCAACGCGAGCAAAACGCGTCCACATAATGCACGATAAGGCGATAATTAGATTAAGCTGGCTACTCCCAAGTATTGCCGCCACCGCCAAGGCAAAAATGATAGTTGGAAAGGCGAGAAAAACATCCACTACGCGCATTGTCACCGTATCAAATTTCCCCCCAATGAAACCAGAAACGATTCCGATGATAGTGCCAGCTAGTGCGCTAAAAAGCACTACAAAACATGCGGTGACAAGGGATATCCTAGCTCCTTCAATTACTCTACATAAGATACAGCGACCCAAATTATCGGTGCCAAAAGGATACTCAAAGCAAGGAGCAATAAACTGCTTGCTCATGTCCATCTGAAGAGGATCATGCACCTCGAGTAAAGGCGCAAAAACTGTTATCAACAAGAAAAGAACACTGAAGGCAGCGCCAACAAAAAGAATGACATTTTTACGATTAATGAAATCGAGTATTTTTTTTATTTTTCGGCTCAACGTAGTGCCTCGTTTTCTGCCCGATCCTGATAGAGAGCTTTTGACTGCTTCAAAAGAGAAGTCCGCCATTTTTTTGAATCAATGAACTGCTGAATTTTTCCTCTTCCTAACACCGTAATTCCGCGCGATAACGAGTCAGCATATTTAACACGAGGATCGATAGCGGCATAGACAATATCTGCAACAAGATTAAAAAATGCATATCCAAAGGCAATCAAAATCGTGCAGCCCTCAACCATAGGGGTATCCTTCGCATTGACCGCACTGATAAAAAGATCTCCTAATCCAGGCCATGCAAAAATAGTCTCAATCACAACAGCGCCGCCAAGAATATGCCCAACCTGCAACGCTACTAACGTAATAATGGGCGCAATAGCGTTTTTTATTCCATGGCGCATGATGACGTCACGCCTCGAAAGGCCTTTTGCGCGTGCTTCAATCATATAATCCTGCTCTAAAACATCGAGCATAGAGGTTCTCATCATGCGTGTTGTTGAGGCGATACTGGCGATTGACAACGTAAAAGCGGGCAAAATGATACTTTGCGGGTTAGACATTCCGCTCGTAGGTAAAACACCTAGACCGATTGAGAAAAATAAAATCAAAATGATAGCTACCCAAAACCCTGGGAATGATGCAAAAAGCAATACGAGCAATCGTGTTGCATGATCAAGTATTTTATTGCGATTTAAAGCACTAACTATCCCTAAGGGAATGCCAACCGCAAGCGAAATAAAAAGCGCACTCGTTCCTAGCAGAATAGTATTGGGTAGACGATTAGCAATCATGTCTGCAACAGGCATGTTATAGCGATATGAAATTCCAAAATCTCCCTGAAAAACATTCAAGAGCCAGGAGAAATATTGCGCTATTACAGGCTGATCCAAATCAAACTTTTGTCGAATTTGCGCCAGCGATTCATCACTTATTGACTCTGGGCCTCGTGTTTGAACAAGAATTGCCTCGGCAACATCGCCAGGAGTAACATGCACCAAGAAAAAAACCATAGTTGCTACAGCCCAAAGAACAAAAAAACCAGAATAATTCGCTTAAGAAGAAACTTCCCCATGAAACATCCTTACAAGAAAAACGGGGACCAAATCCTTTTATCTTGATAAAACTAAAGGCAAAGGACACAGGTCAAACGTCTGAGTCCTTTGCCACTATGAGTTGAGCTATCCTTCGATATCTACGGTATAAGGAACGATAAAGTCATGAACGGCAGCGCTGTAGCTAAAACCGGTAATCTTAGGATTCATTGCGAAAACAGCGCCGTAATTAGCAAGCGTGGTAACAACGGCATCATCTTGCGCCAGCACTTGCGCCTGCCTACTTACCTCATATTTTTCCTCAGAACTAATCAAGCCGCGGCACTGATCAATCAAGGTATCGAGTTTCCCGTTAGAATAACCTGCATACTGAGCATTTTTTGAGGTGCTTTCATAGTACTGGCTCAGATAATAGGAAGCTGATGGTACATATCCTGTTGCAGCAGAGCTAATATATAAATCATAGGTTCCTTCGCTTTGAGCAGAAGAAAGTGCTGTTCCTTCTAAAACATTAACCTCGGCATCAACACCAACCGAAGCAAAATAGCCTTGCATTGCCTGAGCAATTAATGCATTGCCGGGACGACGAGAGCCAGTAACAATATTGAGTTTTACCTCTTCGCCCTTGTATTCACGCATACCATCGCCATCAGAATCAACAAATCCTGCTGAATCAAAGAGCTCTTTCGCTTTCTCTGCATTATAAGAATATGAAGCAACGTCAGGATTATTCCAAGGAACATCCTCCATGAAGATACCGTTAGGAACCGATCCAACACCAAGCAGGGCTCCGTTTACCATTTCGTCATAATCGATCGCACAAAGGAGACCTCGACGAACTTCTACGTTGCTTAGATAATCTTTCTGAGTATTGAAGGTGTTGAAATACGTGCGTGCAGTATTAAACTGTTCAACCTTTACTTCCTTGTTGTCTTTTAGTGTCGCTAAATCAGAAAAAGGAACATCGGTAGCAATATCAACTTCGCCATTCTGAACCGCAAGAGAGCGCGTACTTGAATCTGGCATCGACAAGATATCGCGTTCAGTAATTGAGCTATCTGGTTTGCCGTTCCAGTAATCATCAAAGGTTACAAACTTTGAGTTGCCAGTAGAAACATCAAAATCCTCATACTGAAAATACCCTGTTCCGACTGGTTTTATAAATTTTCCCTGATCATCAACGGAACTCTTTGCAATAATACATGCGGCAACATTAGTAAGTGCTTCAGGGACCTCACCTGTTGGAGTGCTAGTGTTTAACTGAACTTTATACGTATCTAAAACATCAACAGAAGTGATTTTTGTATAGGAAGAAAATGATTTGTCTTCTGCAATCTGACGATCAAAGCACCACTTCACTGCGTCGGCATTGAAATCGCTTCCGTCATGAAATGTAACTCCCTCTCTTAAGTTAAACACCCAAGCTGTTTCAGAAACACGCTCCCAAGACACTGCCAAAGAGGGCGTAAGATTAAAATTCGAATCAACGTTTACCAAAGTTTCTACAACGCCACCGACTTCTTTGAGCATGGTGGCCGCATCACCATCACTGATATCAAGCGTGGTAATGGTTGACGGAAAAGCAATAGTCAACACTTTCTCGTCGTTTTTTCCTCCCGAACAACCACTCAGAATTCCAAGCGACAAAAAAGCTACTAAAGCAACCGTCAAAAATCCCGCAAGTTTCTTCTTTACCTTAGTCACATTTTCCCTTTCTCTAATTGTTTTCTCTTTATTGGGAAAAATCTATTTCTTCCCAATAAACGCAAACCAGTTTTCAGAATTACTCGTTTTCATATGGCATCCCTCCATATGCCGAACCACAGTTTTTTTAAATCCAGCCTGTTCAAAGACATCTAAAATTTCTTCTTGAGATGCTTGCGCAAAAGGGAACTCGTTTATTCCTGTCTTTTCGCTATATTCACCATTAAGATTCACTTGTATCCCCGATTCCTCTAGCTCATTAATAGCGACGATCGTTCCTCCGGGACGCAAAACCCGATACCACTCTTTCATTGCCGCAAGAGGATCAGAGAGGGTCCATAACAAACGAGAATTGATTACGACATCAAAAACTTCATCTTCGAAAGGAAGATCGAGGGTATCCCCATATAAAAACTCAATGTCATTGCCTCTTTTTTGAGATTTTCTTATGGCATGCGCCATCATTTTTTCTGAAATATCAACGCCGACAACGTTTTCGTAACCCGCGGAAGCTAAGTAATTTGCGATGAGTCCCGTTCCAGTTGCAACGTCAAGAATTGTTGCTTCTTTGTTTGAACCAACCAATCCTGAAAGTACGTTTTGCCAATGATTTTCGTCATACAGGTCATGCCTCTCATCATAGGTTTGAGCAGAATCGTTCCAATACTTTCTCATCTTGAAAACAGCAGATTGATAATCCATCGTTTACTCCATTCCTTAGATGATGTTACAAAAACCAGAATCGTAACCTCAATAGTGAAACGATGATAACACTTTTTTATAATTTGTAACACTGTTATTGGTGAAAGGATTCTTTCCTGGTCGAAAATGAAACGTAAGAAAAAAATGACTCTTTCTAGCAAGAAAAAGATATCTACTTTTAGATATTGCTCTGAGACAAAAAAGGGGGGATTACCCAGTAACTGTTTGCTTAAAACCAATACATTTCGCCAGGTCACACCCGTTATAAAAAACAACTAACCCCAGCTATCAGGTTTCACAATGACGTTTTCCCACTAAACCCATTGACTAGCTAGACTTATGCGGCGATACTCACTCTCGTCAAAACGATCGATGACAAAAGCAAAAGAATTACAGCAATCAATTCGTAAGGATAGTTACTCATGGCAAACAGCAATCTTCATTTCGAAACCCTTCAGCTCCATGTTGGACAAGAGCAAGCAGATCCCGCTACCGACTCCCGCGCGGTACCAATCTATCAAACAACTTCGTATGTTTTTCACGATTCCCAGCACGCAGCCGACCGCTTTGGTCTCGCCGACGCAGGCAACATCTACGGCCGCCTCACTAACTCAACTCAGGGAGTTTTTGAAGACCGTATTGCTGCCCTCGAAGGCGGTGTTGCAGGCCTTGCTGTTGCCTCAGGTGCCGCAGCTATTTCCTACACCATTCAGGCACTTGCTCAAGCAGGCGACCACATTGTTGCGCAGAAAACTATTTATGGCGGAACATTTAACCTTCTTGAACACACTTTGACGCAATTCAATCTTGAAACGACCTTTGTAAACGCTCATAACCTTGAAGAAGTCGAAGGCGCTATCAAAGAAAACACCAAACTCGTATTTTTGGAAACTCTCGGCAATCCAAACTCAGATATTCCCAACGTAGATGCCATTGCAGAAATTGCCCACAAGCACCAAGTTCCTGTGGTAATTGACAATACGTTTGGCACCCCATACCTTTTCCGCCCCCTTGAGCACGGTGCAGACATCGTTGTTCATTCTGCAACCAAGTTCATCGGCGGACACGGCACTACCCTAGGTGGCGTGATCGTTGACGGCGGAACGTTTGACTGGAAAACAGCCGGCAAATACACCCCCATCGCTGATGCAAACCCAAGCTATCACGGTATTTCTTTTGTTGACGCTGCAGGTCCTGCCGCTTTCGTAACGTATGTTCGCGCAATTCTTTTGCGTGACACTGGCGCAACCATTTCACCTTTCAACGCTTTCCTTTTGCTACAGGGAACCGAAACGTTGTCGCTGCGCTTAGAGCGTCACGCTGAAAACACCAAAAAGGTTATCGATTACTTAGTAAACCATCCACAGGTTGAGCGTGTTAACCATCCCAGTTTGCCCGATCACCCCGATCATGAACTTTATAAAAAGTACTTCCCTAACGGAGGCGGCTCAATCTTTACCTTCGAGATTAAAGGTGGCCAAACAGAAGCTTGGAAATTCATTGATAACCTTAAGATTTTCAGCTTGCTAGCAAACGTGGCGGATGTTAAAAGCTTGGTAATTCACCCAGCAACCACCACCCACTCACAGCTTTCACCTGAAGAATTAGCCGATCAAGGCATTAAAGAAAACACCATTCGCCTTTCCATTGGCACAGAACACATCGATGACATCATTGCTGACCTCGATCAAGCATTTGCCGCCGTTAACTAGCACAAACAACTATCTACAAAAAAATGAGTGACTCTTACATCAAGAACCACCCATCTTTTATATGCTAAAAAAAGTTGAACCCTTATTAGCTCAAATCGACAGTAAACGTAAAACATCCAAGGAGAAATAATGACTAAACCACTTGCGCCTTTTCGCTTTGACATCGTTGGAAGCTTTCTAAGGCCAGACTATCTCAAAGAAGCACGTGCTCAATTTGCCGCTGGAAACATCACCCAAGAAGAACTCACTGCAATCGAAGACAAAGCTATCATTGAACTCATAGAAAAAGAAAAGGCGGTAGGCCTTAACGCAGTAACCGACGGAGAATTCAGACGTTCCATGTGGCATCTTGATTTCTTGGCTGCACTCGACGGAGTTAAGGAAGTTGGCGCAGAACATTGGTCTGTAGAATTCAAAGGACATCAGCCCAAATCAAAGACCGTCATAATTGACGGAACGATCGACTTCAACGATCATCCCTTTCTGCAGCACTTCCTCTTCACCAAAAAAGCTGCAGGCGAAACCTTAGTAAAACAAACCATTCCTTCCCCTACCATGCTTCATCTTATCTGCTGCGTCCGCGAGGAAAACTATCAGCCCATCGAGCAATACAAAGACGAAGCAAAGCTATTCGCCGACATTGCCGCAGCCTACCGCAAAGCAATCAAGTCCTTTTACGATGAGGGCTGTCGTTACCTTCAAATTGACGACACGTCTTGGGGTGAATTCTGCGATCCAAACAAACGCGCTGCCTATGAAGCACGAGGCTTTGATATGGACAAATTGGCGCACGATTATGTTTCGCTTATCAACGAGTCTCTTAAAGACAAGCCTGAAGATCTTGCCGTTACTATTCACATTTGCCGTGGCAACTTCCGTTCTACCTGGTTCTCTTCAGGCGGATACGATCCCGTTGCTCCTATCCTTTTCCCCAACCTCAACGTCAATGGCTTTTTCTTGGAATACGACTCAGATCGTGCTGGCGGGTTCGAACCATTGAACTATATCGCGAACCAAAAAGTTGTACTTGGATTGGTTACCTCGAAAGAAGGAACACTGGAAAATCCCGACGACATTAAGGCGCGTATCAAGGAAGCTTCTCAGTTTGTTCCTCTTGATCAGCTCTGCATTAGCCCTCAATGCGGATTCTCTTCAACGGAAGAAGGAAACATTATTACCGACGAAGACCAATGGAACAAGATAGCCCTCATTCGTGACATAGCTAATGAAGTTTGGGGCTAAAGAGAGTAATTCCCCCTCCAGTACTTCTTTCCACAAGCAAGAAACCCCGAGTACACTCGGGGTTTCTTTTAATGAAAGCTATTGGTGTTTTGGGTTTTACCCCTACTTTTTGCTAGCTTTTGTCCGATATACCGCTAGCGTCACAGCGCTCACAGATAAACCCGCAAGAGCAAGGGCACGTCCTTTGTTTGATCCATCGCCTGTTTTGGCAGTTTTATTACTTGAACCATCCGAGCTCAATAACGAATCACCTTCCAAGCTTGGACCCGGTTCGGGGGTGGGACTTAGACCCGGTTCAGGGGCAGGTGGCTCAGGGCTTGGTCCAGGCGTAGGTTCAGGGTCTTCCCACTGGGCATAAAGCGTCACCGATCCGCCCTGGGTGTTACAAAGATTCACCACGTTTTCTTCATCCACATACGCAGTACCCGAACCATCACGCTGAGTGTTCCAACCTAAAAACTTAGAATCTTTCCCACCCTCGTTTTTGAATACGAATGTACATTCTGGCAAGTTGAAATTCTGATCATAGATAGCCTCCAAAGACTGCATAGCAGGACCTTCAGCAAAGTTGCCATCAAAGTTTACGAAATACGTAATAGGTTTCCACTGGGCATAGAGCGTTACGGTTCCCTCTTTATCGAGAAGATTCTGAACAGTAGCTTTGTCAGCATACGCAGTACCCGAACCGTCTGACGCCGTATTCCACCCTTCAAACGTGTAGCCTGTGCGCACAAAAGCGTTAGCGCTCAGATTCGATTCCAATCCGTAAAAGAGTTTTTGATCCGCCATAGACCCCTCAGCATCTGAACAATTGGCGTCGAATGAAACAAAGTAGCCAACTGGCTGCGATTCTGCGCGCATCTCGAGCGGGGTACGCATTATGAGGGCAGTTGGATTAGATAATTCGGATGACCCTTGCGCATAGGAAGGCGCAGGACCAATACCCACCCAGTATCCGAAGGTATAGCCCGATTGTCCCTCGCGAGCAGTCAACTGCACTTTCGAGCCTTCAAGATATGCGGTTTCGCCGTCAAAGGTTGTAACCCAAGCAGGCACAATACCAACACCGCCCAGCAAGGAATCGAAAGCAGTATCTAAGGTATAGAAATTAAGCGTCACAACATCCGTCTTGGTATCCACCAGAACATCTTTGCCCGTGTCTTTACCGTCAAGAAACAGGCTGTAAGAACCCTGAGGTATTATTCCGTCTTGCTTTAACACATAACAGAGCTTTTCTTCTTTCCACTCAAAAGGCGCAAAAGACGTCTCACCCGAAACCAGCGTGAGCCTTGGTTCTAAGTCTGATGCTAAGCCACCAATTGCGGTTCCATCCTTGGCAACAACAACCGTTACATCATATTGCAAAACGCTGCTCTCAATCCAAACAGCTTGCAGAGTAAGCCCCATAGGGTTGCCATCAGAATCAAGCATGATGTTTCCCTCTGTATCTTTTGCGCACAAGTCAGTTATCCATGCCTGGTCTGCGATAATGCCTCCAACAGAAGCCGCAGGCGTCCACCCAACAAAGGTGTATCCTTCCTTGCTAAAAGCGTTGGCTGGTAACTGAACCGTTTCGCCCAAATTATACGAAACGTCATTCATAGAGCCACTGACTCCGTCACCGCCGTCGAAGTGTACGGTGTAGGGTTTCGGCTCCCACTCGGCATAGATCACTACCGTAGCTTTATCGGTGTCGGCAAGGTTACGTGCTGATGTTCCAGAATCATAGTGAATACCAGACCCATCACGTTCAGTATTCCAGCCCGTTAGTCGCCAGCCAGGAAGCTCAAGCGTACTTCCCTCTCCGACTTCAAACGAACTGCCATACTCTACAGAAACATCTTCAGGCACTTTCCCTGTAGGAGTTTGCCCCGCGCTTGCTGGCACGTTAGCATCATAGTGAATGGTGTAGCTAACAGGGCGCGTCTGAGCGAATAACGTATAGGTTCCGCCCCTCCCCGAGCCATCGGTGTCGGCAATATAGACCCAGAAACCATGGTCGTCGGTCAACCGCTCACCATCAACCTCGACGTTTGAATAGAGGCTGCCGTCCGCTTCAAGAACTTTCTCACTAGAGGGATTCGCCTTTGAGGTGTAATACTCCACAACATACCCAGGAATGGAAGCATTCTTGAAGTTAATCACTCCGAGTCCATAAAGAGCATCAGCGCTGCCATCGATAGTTCCGGCATCGTAGCCGAAGCTGGTGAGCAACAGATGTGTAGAAGGATACAAAGTACCACTGCCTCCAGCAGATGCATCTCCCGAGTAGACAACCTCTTTGCCATCCACCTTCGCCACAACCCAAACAAGCGACGAATTGCTGTTTACCCAAGGGCAGAACAACACATCCGTATTGCTGGAATTACAGGCCTCTGCTGGGCTAATACCCACAACGTCTCTCATGCAATAGTCTTCCTGATTGCCCACAAATAGCTTTTCGGCATCATTTAAGTCAAGACGGATTTTTGGTGTCTTTCCGAGTTTTGCAGCTATCGGCTTAACTTCTTTGCCAAACGAATTCTTGGGAGCTACCTGGAAGGTGCCAAGATTGTTCATACTACCTGTTGGGTCAACCAAAACTGAGCCGCCCGTAATAGTAGCAGCAAAGAATTTCTCCTTTTCGGTGTTATACCCATTGCCGTGGCTACCAAACGCACTCGCCTTGCTTCCGCCCACAGCGGCAATGGTTCCGCCACTGATATCAACCGCTACATGGGGATTTGAATGAGCAGTTCTACCGCCCCCGCCAATTGCATGCCCATGACTACCACCCGCATAGGCGCGAATAAGGCCTCCAGAAATGGCTATGTTCTGGCGCCCGTTGCCAAACCCATTGTTGCCAATAGCAGTGCCATCATCCGACCCACCACGAGCAGTTATGTCACCGCCGCTGATAACGATAGATTTACAGGCGTTATTGTGAGACGACCTGCCACCATTGCCAATGCCACAGCCACTCCCTTTTCCAACACTCTCAACTGTGCCGCCCGTGATCTTGATACCCGAAAGCGTTGCTCCGCCAGCACCACCGATACCTGCGGCATCCTTGCCACCCTCGGCGTAAATTTTTCCTCCCTGAATGGTAATGGTGCTGTGGTTGTAGCCCGTTTCGTCTCGCCCACAACCAATGCCTGCGCCACCGCCCGAACTACCATTGCCGCCGTATGCGTTGACAGTACCGCCTTTGATGGTAATACCATTCATAATGCCATGGAAACCGCTTCCAATGCCTGCACCACCATCTTCGCCATGCGCCTCTATTTCGGCTGTTCCCTCGATGGTCACCCCATGCATACTGCCACCGCTTCCGCCACCAATTCCAGCAGCGTTTTTACCTCCATGCGCAACAATCTTGCCGCTTTTGAAAACCATGTTTCCCGTAAAGCCTTCACTTAGCAGCTTGTAGTTACTGCCAATACCTGCCGACATACTGCCATACACAACCTCTGCAGTAATGGTGCCTGGTTTCGCGGGGTCAACCGTTGAAAAAACAAGCTGGGTGGCACGTCCTTCTTTTTGTATTGCCGGAGAAGAAAGGTAGCTTCCTAGGTACACTTGAGCACCCGCTTCACTGATGATATTTACCGTGCCGCCGTTTTCTTCAATCTTGATAGAAGGGCACGTTGCACCCGTGTTTGCAGAAACACCTGGAGTCATTTTTAAGTTGTTGGCAAGGTAGAGATCCACCCCTCCTGTTTTCACATCAACCCACGCCTTAGAGCTCGTGCCCGTCAAGCGGTACTTTCCTGGTTCGGTGATATTGATGGTGGTGTTGGCGCCGCAATCACTAATGTCGATGGTGGTAATGTCATCATCTGCAAAAGCGGCCGGCACAAAGACAAAAGAGAACAAAGTGCACGTCAAAAAGAATGCCAAGAAAAAAAGAACTCGTGCAGGATTATTGAGAAACGTTTTATACTGGGCGGATTCGGTGAATTTATACATAAGAAACTCTTTGCGCTCAGTGCATTTTTCTGTATTGTAGCATTGTCTGTACACTGCCTCCTTTACAAGCTTCGAAAGTATGCCCCTTGAGCAGCGAAATGCCTTTACCTCTGTATCGTTTTCTCTATAAGCGAATTATTCATCCGATTAGAAAACCCTCACAGAGACTAACAATAGCCTAACAAACCCTTGACTCCTGCGTTGCTCCCACGTTGTTTCTGCGTCATTCCTCTCCTAAAGTCCTACGGCTATTCAAAAAGATATTTCAAATAGCCATAGCCTTCTTCTTCCATTTTTTTAAAAGGAATAAATCGAAGGGCGGCGCTGTTGATGCAATATCGAACACCATTTGGCGACTCTGATTCACCTGTAAACACATGCCCTAAATGAGAATCCCCTGCACGACTTCTGACCTCTGTACGACGCCATCCAAAACTCAAATCTTCCTTTTCAACAACGGCAGGCTCCTCGATTGGCTTTGAAAAAGCAGGCCATCCGCAGTTACTCTCAAACTTATCGGTTGATGAAAACAGCGGTTCACCCGTTACCACATCAACGTAGATACCTTTTTCAAACGTATCCCAAAACTCATTTTTAAAGGCGCTCTCCGTTCCTCCCTCTTGCGTAACTCGATACTGTTCAGCCGTCAGTTTGTCACGTATTGCTTCGGCGGCAGGCTTTTTATAGTCACCGGGGTCAATACGGAGCTTAGAAAAGAGTTCAATTTCTTCTTTCGGAATATGACAATACCCATTCGGGTTCTTTTGCAAATAATCCTGGTGATAGTCTTCAGCCAAATAGAAAGTTTCAAGCGGACCAATCTCTACAGCAAACTTGTTATGTCGACCCCGTTCAACATCAGCAATTCGAAGTACCGTTTCTCTTGCCTTATCGTTTGTGTAGTAAATACCTGTTTGATATTGAGAACCAAAGTCATTCCCTTGACCATTCTCAATGGTAGGGTCAATCACATAGAAATAGGCAAGTAAGATTCCATCAAGACTCACCTGACTCGGATCATATTCAACCCGTACCGTTTCGCGAAAACCAGTTTTGCCAGAACAAACAGATTGGTAGTTAGCTTGATCTTCGCTCATTCCGTTTGCGTATCCACTTTGCACATCGATCACGCCAGGGATGGCCTCCATCAAACGCTCCATTCCCCAAAAGCATCCGCCAGCAAGATAGATGACATCCTCTGTATTTTCCATATAACAGCTTCCTTCGAATTGTTCCATAGGCGATTGATCTGCCCTTTCTTTATCGGCTTTATTAGATTGGTTACATTGAGTATCAAACTTACCAAAGGCACAACCACCTAAAAGCAGAGCTACTCCAAGCATAAGGGGAATCAATGCACTCTTCATAGTTTGACGCTCCTTTCATAGCCCTTTAATACCCAGCCGCTCCTTCATGCAGTACTCCTAAACAACTTCACACCCCTGCACCCTCGTGAAGGCCTCTGATGCTTCACGCACTCCCAAATACTCTCGAACGTTCCTAGCCTCAACCTCCCAGACACAGCCAAAACCATGGTTTAAGACATGGCCTGATCAATAAGCCTCATCAGTTTGTCTTTCTGGGCTTTCTCGGTCAGAACACCCACGATAGGATCCCCTACGATGTTTCCTTTAGAATCAACAACGTAGGTAGTGGGATAGGCATAAACTCCATTCGCAAACTTTCCTGCTTCACTGTTTTCATCGAAATAAACGTTTCTGAAGGTAGCGCCCTTTTTATCAAGCACTTCGTTGGCCTCCATAATTGATTTTTCAGATCCACCGAGCGTAAACGAATTAACACCAATTAGCTCTCCGCCCATCTTTTCAAAATCCTTGTTTAGCGTCTCAAGACTATTAAGTTCTCCTACGCAAGGCGAACAGGTAGTAAACCAAAAATTAACGACGGTGAATTTGTTGTTCGAGAACAGGTCTTTGCTATTCACCGTGTTTCCTTTGAGGTCTTTCCCCTCAAATTCAGGAAACATTTGCATATTCATGCTCGAATCAGATGCACTCATTCCGGCATCTTTGCGCATCATTGCAAGCTCAGGGAATTTTTCCTCAAGCTTAATGAGCTTGTTCTCGATATCACGAACTTTTTCTGCTTCCGCTTTCAGCAGCTTCAGCTCATCATCCGAGAACTGGTCTTTAGCTTCCTCTATAACTTTGAGCAAAAAATCGCCATAGTTTTTGTTATCTTCGATCATCGTCATGTCTTTAGATGAGACAAGAAACACTTTTTCCCATAATTCTTGATTCTTTGAAAAAATCTCGTTTTCCTGTTTCATGAGCTCGTCATATTGCTTGGAAGCTTCTTCGATAGTTTTAGGCATATCCATTGAGCCATCCATCTTTTCAGACTGCCCACCGCAAGCAGTGAGCGAAACAAGTAAAAAGCCCGCTACAAGAAAAGCAATAAAACCACTAAGGTATTTTGTTGCTGTCATAGTTGTTTTCCTTTCTTCAATCAGTACCGTTTGCTATTCATGGAGAAGTTGATCAGTATTGAAGCGTTTGCGCAGTAAGGCAAGCATCGTTGTTTGAGGTTTCCCGGTCTTTTCCTGCGCGAATACGCTAGGAGTAGAACTCCTACGAACACCTGTGCTGTGTTGTTGTTTCCTCACTGACAGAAGCAATATCTCGCTTTTTGGCACAACCAAAACCGTAGTGATATCCCACTGCCCTTGTTGAGCAAGCACGAACGCACATTCCGCAGCGAATGCATTCGGCATGGTTTGGCGATTTGGTAACCTCCACATCCATCTTGCAGGCTTTTGCGCATTCTCCGCATTTGACACATTTGCTCTCGTCGACCCGCATTTGCAGCAGCGAAACTTTATTCATAAGTGAATAGATTGCGCCTAAAGGACAAATCCATTTACAAAACGGTCGATAAAAAAGCACACTGAGCACAATCAGCACCACAAGCAGGGTGAACTTCCAGGTAAACAAGGCACCTAAAGCATCTCTAATCCCCGTATTAACCAAAGACAAAGGAAGCGCCCCTTGAAGCACCCCTTGAGGGCAGAGATATTTGCAAAAATAAGGATCACTCAAGCCCACTTCGTCAACCAACAACGCAGGAAGCAAGATCACCGCAAAGAGCAGGACGGCATATTTAAGATATCTCAAAGGTTTTAGTCGTTTCGTTGAGAACTTCTTTGAGGGAATCTTATGAAGCAAATCCTGAAACCAACCAAAAGGGCACAAGAATCCGCAGATAAACCTTCCCAGCAAAACCCCAAGCAAAATGAGCGTTCCCGTAACGTAATAGGGAAAGCTAAATTTAGCCGTCCCAATTACTGACTGGAAGGCACCAATGGGACAAGCACCCGTCGCCGCTGGACACGAATAGCAGTTTAGGCCAGGCACACAAACCGATTTTGCGGGTCCCTGATACAGAGTTCCCTTAACAAAATTCGGAAGATGGATATTCGCCGCCAGCGTGGCTCCACCTTGAATCCATCCGCGTAACCTCGCTAAAACACTCGATGCCCCTCGCCCTTTCTGTTTTGGCTTTTTCCTCATCGTTTTCCTCATTTGTTAGCCAATCCCAACGCATTCCAAACACAAATTAACGGCTTTACTCAATACGGCTTCCACTTCGCCTAACAAGATGCCAACAACCAACAAGACGACACTCGCTGCCAGCAGTACAATTTGTGCAGCCAATTTCAATCGCTGATCCAACCTTCAATCTCCTTCCTATCTGTTACTACTGTTCAAACACCCTCCCTCCTCGGGTTCATAAAGCGAAAGCTGTTCCGCAAATTCGCAGTTCAAACGGATGTATCGAATGAAAAAACCGCGTTTCAGCTCTGCTCAAAGGGCTTCTTTCTAAAAAACCGCCTCTTTCGCCACCTTGAGCGAAACACTAGCAAGTTGGATATAAAGTCCTTGTTAAGAGGTGAAACTTAACGCAAACTTTATGTTGCTTTGAAATAATTAGAGACAGGAACTGTTTTGGGACGGGGCTTCAAACTCTTTGCGTTTTGAGCGCATAGTTCTTGCGCAGGGTTGACCTGCAACAGTTATATCTGCACAAACATGCAATAAACTTTTCCCCTGCCCCGAGGCAGCAGTAGCGCCATATCAACCAAAGGGAGGCCATATGCATCTTTTGGTAGTAGAAGACGAACGCACCCTGTGCGAAACAATTGTCAAAAGCCTCAAGCGACTTGCCTACAGCGTAGATTTCTGTTTTGACGGCGAACGAGCACTCGAATTGCTCGGAACAGAAAAATATGACCTAGTTGTCCTCGATTTGAATCTTCCGAAAGTAGATGGATTGAGTGTTCTCAAGCAGCTTCGCCAAACCGATCGGGACACTCGTGTACTCATTTTATCTGCAAGAAGCGAAGTAGCAGATAAGGTGAAAGGTCTTGACCTGGGAGCCAACGACTATCTTTCAAAACCATTTCATCTCGCAGAACTCGAAGCGCGTATCCGCAGCTTAACGCTGCGTCAGTTTATCCAGCAAGACGTTCTTCTAGCGTGTGGCGCATTGACATTCGACACACGTTCACGAATCGCCAAAGCAGAAGATAAAGAGCTTTCCTTAACAAGAAAAGAAACAGGAATTCTTGAGTACTTATTAGCAAACCAAGGACGACCCGTTAGTCAAGAAGAGCTGATCGAACATGTATGGGATAACAGCGTTGATGTATTCAGTAATTCCATCAGAGTTCACATTTCAGCCCTTCGTAAAAAACTTCGAGAATCGCTTGGTTTTGACCCAATTCGAAACAAAATCGGTGAAGGATACCTCATAGAGAAAGAAGCGCAGTGAAGAAACTATCCCTCCAATGGCGAATCACTCTTATGACAACAGTCCTAATTGGACTCACTTGCATTGCAATGAAGCTCTTGTTGTGCTCATCGGGCATGCTATACATGGATTCGATTGGCAACTTCATCCTTGATTCCGAATTTACAGAAACCAAACATGCGGAATATTTCGATCCTCTATCGGCGAGCTGCAGTGACGCAGTCACTATTGTAGTAGCCAATGCGCAAGAAGAATTCTGCATGTCAACCTGGTTTATCACGGCGGCGGTTGCTCTTTTAAGTGGAATTCTGACATGGTTTGTAAGCGGGCAAGCATTAAAGCCTCTCAAAACATTTGCCAATCAGGTTGAAACTGTACAACTACACAATCTCGCAGACGTCAGAATCGACGAAAACGCCGTACCTGAGTTTCATCAACTTAGCCATTCATTCAATCAAATGCTCGAACGACTAGATAACGCTTTCACTGCACAAAAACAATTCAGTGGAAACGCCGCCCATGAACTCCGAACACCTGTCGCTTCAATGCAAGCACAGATTGAGCTTTTCACCGATGAGCATCCGCATCTTTCCAAAGAATATTCCGAATTTTTAGGAGCTTTGAAAGAGCAAAACGAGCGGCTTTCGCAAACAATAAAAACGCTCTTAGAAATGAGCAATCTTGAAGCGGTTGAACGAAATGACTTCATAGAAATCGGTCCTATGGTAGAGGAAATTTTTGCAGACCTTACCACCCAAGCGGAACGCCACAAAATCGCACTTTCACTCGAAGGAAACGGATCCATCACAGGTAGCGACACCTTGCTGTATCGGATGCTGTTCAACCTAACAGAAAACGCTATCAAGTTTAATCGCGAAAGCGGGACGGTAACTGTTGCCATTGCACAGGACGAGCAACAACTCTTAATACATGTTATCGATACAGGATTCGGCATTCCTGAAGAACATAAGCGAAATATCTTTCAGCCGTTCTTCAGAGTTGACGGTTCACGAAATAGAGAGCTTGGTGGCGTCGGTCTTGGAATGTCGCTTGTTTGGGAAATTGCCAACCTTCATAACGGTGACGTATGGGTAGAAAAAAGTGGTCGCACAGGAACAACTATCGCAATACGCCTTCCGAAAAAGTAAGGTTAAAACTCAGACGCAACCGTTGGTGCAGGAAGTTAAAGCTTGCTCGTTCTTTATTCGAAATTAATGAATTCAAAAGACCTGAACACCTTCGACATGCGGAAAAAAGGTTCAGGAATTACTCCTGAACCTTTAACGCCAACGACAGCGGAACCTTTTTAATGGATCGCGCGTGCAGGAAAGCCACCACTAAGTAGACCAAGAATCCCACAATCACAACCGTCGCCATCGCAGAGAAGGGAACATAAATAGGGATGTTCCCGTTCATATCCATCAACATTGACTTAAAAAGCGCCGTCAAAGCAGCAATCAAAATTGGAATAGTTGCAATCAGTGAAACAACAACCGTTTCCGTGATAGGCGTAAGATAGAGTCGGTCGATTTCTCCGTTACGATATCCAAACACCTTCATGTATGAAATAGAACGGGCACTGCGATCGATTACTGTCTTGGTTAGAAGATACATTAAAATCAAGTAAATCATGACCGATACTGCAACAAGCATGTTCATCATGTCGCCCATAGAATTCGTCATCTGATTGCCAATCTTATCCATATCGGCAGGTGTAAGTTCACTCGCTAAATAGGCACCCTCAATATCTAAAGGCTCGTTGGAAGCATACGCATTGAAATAGTCGCTATCGTTGTCGAACATTTCGTTAAAGGAATCAAGACTCAGCCAAACGCACATGGCAGTTTCTTCGCCTTCGATATCATCAACCGTAAGCTGATACGTTTTGTCGGTATACTCGTCAAAGAACTTGTATGTTTCACCCGTATCAAGACCGAGTTTGTCTGCCAATCCAAAACCAACTACCGTTTTACCATTAGAAACATCCTCGTTAAAATAACGCGAATCGTCTTCAATGCCATACACGGCCACTTCTTCCTGACCAGCATCTCCAGGACGATCAATTTTAAGCGAGTACACTGCGTACTTTTCCGCCTGATCGATTGCCCCTTGGTCATTCGACAAGGTATTGATAGGCGTTGCATCCTCATCAATCGTGGATGCCTTACTCATAAGATCCATCAATTCGGCTAGAGGTAAATCAGAAAGGTCTTCTGTTTCTGTGAGTTTTTCTGCCGCAGCGTAGGCATCGCGTTGATCGTCGGTTCCGTTGAGCTCCAGCGGTGATTTCAGCGTGTACTGATACTGCGCCACCATGGTGTTTTTAAGCGAATTAGCATAATTGTCCATGGTTGGCATGACGCTCAAACCAAACAGAAGCAACATGCTCGCAAACCCAACGCCCACAAACAGCGTTGCAAAGTGCGGAAGATTGCGTAAAAACACCCTAATTCTGAAACGAGAGGAAAACCCCAAGAATGAAGGAAGCTTTACTCCGCGGCGAGTACCACCTCGACCGAGCTCATGACGCAAAAACTGAAGGGGGCTAAAACGCAACTTGCGAAGCAGTCCAATAAAGGTAATAACAATCAGTAAAACAACAGGGACTACCGTGGTGATGATAAACACATACCAATCCCAGGTGGCAGCGTACGGAGGAAGGCTATAGCTGTTGTAGTACAGATCTTTCATAGGGTCCGCCATCAGGGTGTAGCCCAGCACATTACCAAATACCGCACCCAACAAACCAACAAAGGTTGGCAGTGCCATATAGTGCAGCAGAATTTCACCCTTCTTGAATCCCATCGACATCAGCGTGCCAATAACTGAACTTTCCTCTTCAATAGTTGCCGAAGTGAGTACCACGAAAACGAACGCCATAATAATAATTAGAAGAAACATGAGGGTCTCCCACATGGAAGAGTCTCCCTCGATGTCATCAGCCGGATACCCGATGCCCTGATTGTTTGATGAATCAATCAAGCTACTTATGGCAATGTTATTATCAGACAAGGCAGCAACTATGTCTTTCTCCATATCAACACGATCAGATAGCGCCATTGAGCGATTATCCGTTACAAACGAGTACGTATAGGTAACAGAGTTGTCCTGAGCGAAATCATCGAAGACTTCGGGCGAAACCTCTGCAACAGTAAAGGTAAGAGCATTGAATACGAAGTCTGAATTTTTCTCGAATAGTGCCTGATAATCGGGCATAGTCATAATGCCCGAAACAGTCATAGTTTTCCCAGCAACCTCAATAGTGTCACCAACCGATATTCCTGCATTCGATGCAAAAACACGATCAACTGCAATTTCATCACTTGCAGAAGGTTGATTCCCCTCGCAATATGCCGCAAGGTTTACTTCGGTTCGATTGTTATATATTCGAAGAGTGAAATCGGTTTCCTCCAAAGAATCGCTCTTCGACTTTACCGCAGGTAAATCCATATTGAACGATTCGTATACCGTGCAGCCTAACTCCTCAATAGCATCTATAGCTTTATCATTCGCCTTGAACGAAGTGCTAAATTGTCCATCTTCGATAGTATATTTATCAGGCATATCTTCAATAATTTTTGAAATACTTGAAGCAGCTGAAAGAAAACCTGCAACCAGTGCGATCGAAACCACCAGCAAAAGAAAGATACCTAAATACTTTCCCAAGTTATTCCGCAAATCGCGCGGAAAGCGTCGTAAGAGAGTTCCCATAGTGAAAGCACCTACCATTCAAGTTGCTCAGCAGGGATAGGTTCTGAATTGATGGAGTTTTCAATAAGACACCCATCATGTAAACGAAGAATACGTGTTGCCATGTTTTTAATAGCATCATTGTGGGTAACGATAACCACCGTGCATCCGTATTCTTTATTCACCTGTTCAATGAGTGCAAGAATCTCTTTTGAAGTTTTGTAGTCAAGCGCACCCGTTGGTTCATCACATAACAGCAGACGGGGGTTTTTCACCAAAGCCCTGCCAATGGCGCAACGCTGTTGTTGACCACCTGAAACCTGACGAGGGAACTTGTTGCGGTGATCCCACAGTCCCAATGATCCCAAAAGATCTTTGGTCGAAAGAGGATTCTTACCCAAGTGAGCACACACCTCAATGTTTTCCTTGATAGTTAAATCAGGCACCAAATTATAGAACTGGAACACGAATCCCAATTCGTTACGACGATATTCCCCTACCTTCTTTGAGGAAAGTTTGGTTAACTCATACCCGTCTATAACGATTCTTCCCGCATCGGCGCTTTCGAGTCCTCCAATAATGTTCAAAAAAGTGGACTTACCCGAACCAGACGGTCCCAGCAAAACGCTCATTTCTCCTTTTGACAAGGAGACATCAATATTGCGAAGAACCTCAACGCGAGCGTCACCTTCGCCGTATCCTTTTCCTAATCCTTCAACGCGCAGAAAAACTTCTGCCTGTGGCGAAGACGGTGTATCTTTCATAGGCCGAGCCTGTTCGAGTGGTATTGCGGACTGAGCCTGCCTTGACACTTGTACCTGCACACCCGCCCCAGAAACGTCGTTTTCTTTATTTTCTCTGCCCATGCTCGTATTCCTTTCAGATGTTAGCCATAGCTAACATAGCACAGGAAACAGGTCAATTGAAGCATCCGTTCAAGGAATTGTTATCTGTGGTAAACTTGTGCCTATCAGAAAATGTTAGCTGTAGAGAACTTGCAATTGTTTCAGCTAACATCTGGTGATCTGTGCTTGTCAAGAGCAAAAATGCAGTTTAACGCCCTTATTAGCCCTAGATAAGCCAATACAAGCAAGGGCGTTAAAAGACGACAGGAAGGTGTTGTTATGGATACGAAAAAAGGATCATTACTCGTTGGCGCAGGATTTCTTCTTGGAACCCTTGGCGTAAAAGCGCTTACCAGCGAACCAGCTAAGAAATGCTATGTTCAAGGTGTTGCTTGTGGTCTTCGCGCTCGCAATGCATATCAGGACATCGTAGAAGAAGCAAAAGCTCAGGTTGACGACATCGTTGCAGAAGCAACCTATCTCACCGAAGGCGAAGCTGCTGAAGAAGAGACTGTTGAAGAGGAAATCGAAGAAGCCGAAAAAGCAGAAGGTGCCGAGTAAGGAAGGTCTGACCTATGGATTTCTCAATCATTAGCGAAATCCCTGGGCGTTCCCGCATAAAGCTTGCTGGCCCTGTTCCTCAGGCCGATTACGATTCTTTGTTAAAGGTTGCATCGTCTCTTCCTTACATTACGTCAGTAAAAGTTTACGGACGAATTGGGCAGATGGCGGTCACCTATAAGCCAACTATGCGCAAAAAAGCCCTCGATTCTCTAACGACAATCGATGCAGAAGCGATTGAGCAGGTTCGTTCGACCTATACGGTTGACCTCGCTCCACGTACCAATGCCCTCTTTATGGACTTAGCGATGATTATCGGTGGACACTACGCACGCCGATGGTTTTTACCAACCCCCATCAGAACCGTTTTGACGGCTATTCGTTTTTGGCCCTTCCTTCGTGAAGGATTACGTGCACTCATGCGTGGCAAACTTACCGTTCCCGTTCTAGATGCAGCAGCAATTGGCATCTCGTTCGTAAAGAGACAGCCAAAAACCGCTGGTGAAACTATGTTCTTGCTTCGCATTGGTGAAACTTTAGAAGACTACACTAAGGCAGTTTCTGAAAACGAACTCATCAACTCATTGCTCGATGTTCCCGACAAAGCACAAAAAGTTGAAGGCGATACCGAAACTTGCGTTCCTACCACGTCCCTTGTTGCAGGAGATTTAGTTGCTGTACGTACGGGTATGTCAATTTGTATTGATGGCGTGATTGAAAAAGGTGTTGCAATGGTTAACCAGGCAACACTTACAGGCGAACCTTTAGCAGTTGAACGTACCATTGGTGATGACGTTTTTGCAGGCACAGTTGTTGAAGAAGGGGAAATTCTTGTTCGCGTAAAGCAAGATGCAAATACAACCAAACTTCGCTCTATTGTGAATTTGGTCGAAACCGCCGACTCCCTCAAATCAGAAGGCCAATCTCGTATGGAGAAAATGGCCGACCGAATTGTTCCTTGGAACTTCCTTTTGGCAGGCATTGTTGCGCTTACCACCCGCAGCCTTGTTAAGACCTCGGCCGCTTTGATGGTTGACTATTCCTGTGCACTCAAGCTCACTGGTTCTCTTGCTGTTATGACGGCAATGAGTAATGCAGCGCGTGCGGGCATGATGGTTAAAGGCGCCAAATACTTTGAGGCATTCGCTAAAGCTGACACCATTGTGTTCGATAAAACAGGCACACTCACCGAAGCAACGCCTGAGCTCGCCACCGTTCTTACTACTGATGGCCGGTCTGAAGATGAAGTTCTTCGTTTGGCGGCGTGCCTTGAAGAACACTTCCCGCACCCTGTTGCTCGCGCGGTCGTACGAGGCGCCGAAGAGCGTGATCTGAAACATCGTGAGCGCCATGCTGAAGTTGAATACATTGTTGCCCACGGACTTGTTTCTTCACTTGAAGGCAAGAGAGTCTTGATTGGTTCTGCTCACTTCGTTATCGATGACGAGGGAGCTCATATCCCTGAAGATGCCCTGGCACGCGTTCAGGAAAAGATGCAGGGATTATCACCTCTTTATCTTGCAGTTGACGGAGAGATTGTTGGCGTTTTGGGTGTTCATGATCCGCTTAAGCCAAATGTCGCAGAAGTGATTACTGAGCTTAAAGACATGGGCATCAAACATGTAGTTATGCTTACGGGAGACACCTACAAAACCGCCGAACGCATTGCGCAAGAAGCTGGCATTGATGAATTTGGTGCCGATTTGCTTCCTGAAGACAAATACGAGTACCTCAAGAAACTTAAAGCAGAGGGACGTACTATTGCTATGGTAGGCGACGGAATTAATGATTCCCCTGCGCTTAACTTGGCTGATGTTGGTCTTGCTATGGGTCAAGGCTCAGATATTGCGAAAGAAGTAGCAGATATCGTTCTTTCTGACACCAATTTACGCTCGCTGATTAACTTACGCATTTTAAGCGAAGGACTGACTGAGCGTTTAACCTCGTCGTTTAAAAATGTTATGTGCTTTAATTCTGGCTTGCTCGCTCTTGGCATTACGGGCGTTATCACTCCGCAAGCCTCCTCGTTCTTGCATAACGCAAGCACTATTGGTTTTGGCCTACGCAACACCAGATCTTACTTACCTTCTCAGAAAAAGAGGGAAGGAACTGAAACCAAGGCAAAGCCCGAGGCTCGTCTGTCGGCAAAGCCCAAAGATGAACCCAAAGCAAAACTCAAAGAAGTACCTAAGACACTTCCGAAAGACAAAACAAGCACACCTCCAAAAAAGACCAAAGAATAACTCGATCAACACAACCACACGTGAAAAGGCGAGCTGCATGCTCGCCTTTTCTATGCTCTAGAGCAGCTCGGGTTCAGTGCTGTCTGTTCAGTTTTATCTAGTTCCCCCCAAAAAAAGTTAGCCCTCTGAACCTCTGCTCGAAGGCCACTTTTGATCCGAATTTTCTTACTTTTCTGCTAACGGCGAATGGCATGTTTTTACCGTTCAGCGTTTTATTAAAAACCGTGAAACATTCTTTTTTCGCCGAATCACAAATTAACCTTGGGTTACTTAAACCTTACAGTGCTTTTATCTTATCAAGGCTCTCGCGTCCTTATATCGCGTCCTTATATCGCCGCTTGATTACAGCTTCATTGGCTACTTTAAACTGCGCCAAGCAAGCGGTCAGCGTATTCGTAACCAGTTTCTCTTCGAAAGAAGAGTTTGTTTTCCAAGAAACCCATCGTTGAACAGGAGTTTTATAAAAAAAGACGAATCTATACTGCAATAAAAACCAAGCGATCTGAAACCATTTTACGAAGGATCTCATACCTTCAGAGCGGAGGCTTTATGGAAGCGATATCGCTAACAGTCACATCGTCCACATCTGCTGACACCTTAGAAAGAATCGTCCAAGACGCCAACGTAAACACAAAAGACTGCTATCAATGCGGAAAATGCTCTGCCGGATGCCCTGTTGCACCACTCGCAGACATGACGCCACGCGAGGTAATTCGAAACCTACAACTAGGACTAACTAAACCAGTTCTTGAATCGAATATGCCCTGGTTTTGCATTGGCTGCGGCATGTGTTTAGCTCGCTGTCCTCAATGCGTAGATTTACCCAGCCTTATGACCGCCTGTAAAAAGGAAGCAAAAGCACAAGGCTACACTCCTATCAAAGAAGTAGACAAATTCAATACGCTCTTTATCGAAGGAATATATGACAAAGGCGTATCGGATGAAGCCCAATTGGCCATGAAGTATAACCTGACCTCAGGCCACTTCCTGCAAGATGCTTTGGGTGCCCCCAAGATGCTCACCCGCGGCATGATCAATGCAAAAGGACACGAAGTTAAAAATGCCGATGAAGTTCGTGCGCTTATCGACAGAGTACGCACTATCGAAGGAACACCCACTTCATCACCCATAACTTCTTCAACATCTGACGCAAGCCCATCCGAAGCAGTACAAACAAACACTCCAAAACGACCATCACTCTTTGGTTTGTTTTCTCCTTTCAAGAAGGGAGGCACAAAATGAAATATGCGTATTTCCCCGGATGCTCTGCTTCTTCAACAGGCATTTCCTACACACTTTCGTATGACTATGTAGCTCGTTGCAGCGGCATTGAGATGGAAGAAATCCCTGATTGGAATTGCTGCGGCGCCTCGGCAGCACACAATGAAAGTCATCTGTTAGGTGACGCTCTACCCGCCCGTTCTCTTGCGCTTTCAGAAGCTACCTTTAGTGATACCCCGGTGTTAGCTCCTTGTGCAGGCTGCTATCTCCATCTAAAAGCAGCCACAACACATGCGCGCAAAAGCGAGGAACAACGCGAAAGAATCGAAGAAGTAATCCAACGTCCTTGGAGCGCTTCCGCCGATGTAATCAATGGCATTGAACCCTTCCTTAGCGAAGAAGTTCAGCAGCGCATCAAAGACCACGCTTGCCGCCCCCTCGATGGACTCAAAGTTGCCTGCTATTACGGCTGTGCCCTTTTACATCCTGTACAGGCATGCAACTTTGACGACGATGAACGCCCCCAAGCAATGGAGAATCTTCTTGCTCTTACAGGAGCAACCCCCATTGAGTGGTCGTTTAAAAATGAATGCTGCGGCGCCTCGCACCAGGTAACCATCCCCGATGCTGGCAGAATGATGGTAAAACGCATTCTGGAAAACGCAGCCGCACAAGGCGCGGACGCTATTGCGTGCGCCTGTCCTCTTTGTATGCTCAATCTCGACATGCGCGAAGCGAAAGTAAACGTCCTGCGCGCGAAGGAAGGTAAAGAGCCGCTCGATATTCCTATTTACTATTTCACCGAGCTCATAGCTGCAAGCTTTGGCGCTGACGAATCAAAGATTGGTCTTACCAGGCACTTCCACCCTGCTGCCGATCTTCATGAACGCGCCCACGTTTCTTGGGAAGCAGACCAGGCAGCCGCAGAAGCAAAGCGCAAAGCAGAAGAGGCTGCCCGTGAGGCAAAACGAGCCCAGCGCAAAGCACAAGCACAAGCCAAAGCAGCCAAAGCTAACACCAACAAATCTGCAAAAGAAGAGGTGATCGCATGAGCAGAATTGGAGTATTCGTTTGCCACTGCGGCACCAACATTGCGGCAACTGTCGACGTTGAAGCGGTAGCCGATGCCGCACGCATCATGCCCAACGTAGCATATGCTGTAACCAACAAATACACCTGTTCAGATCCCGGCCAACAAGCTATTGTTGATGCCATCGACGAACATAATCTTGATCGCATTGTTATTGCTTCGTGTTCGCCCCGCATGCATGAGCAAACCTTCCGCAAAATGCTGGCAGAAAAAACAAGCATCAATCCTTACTTGCTCGAAATTGCCAACATTCGCGAACAGTGCTCGTGGGTTCATAAGGACAAAGCAATTTCTACTCCTAAGGCAATTGACTTAGTTGCTATGGCAGTTGCCAAGGTTGACACCAATAAGAGCCTTTTCACCTCAACCATCCCCGTAAACAAGCGAGCACTTGTTGTGGGAGCAGGAATCGCCGGAATTCAGGCAGCACTCGATATTGCAGATGCGGGTTACCCGGTAACTCTTGTTGAACGCAACCCCTCCATCGGCGGCAATATGGTTAAGCTTGATAAAACCTTCCCCACCATGGACTGTTCAGCCTGTATCTGTACACCCAAGATGTCCGAGGCCGGAAACCACCCCAACATCACCATCAAAACGCTCTCTGAAGTGGAAAAAGTTACCGGTTATATTGGAAATTTTGAAGTTACTATTCGCGAAAAAGCCAAGTATATTGACTACGATTTGTGCACGGGTTGCGGTGCGTGCGAAACAAAGTGCCCCAGCAAAACGATTAACGAATTTGATGAAGGCTTGTCCGAGCGCACAGCAATTTATAAACCCTTTGCTCAAGCTGTTCCCAGTAAACCAACCATTGATGCCGCGTCGTGTCGCAAACTTAAAGAAGGCAAGTGTGGCGTATGTGCAAAAATTTGCCCCACCAACGCCATTAACTACGAAGACGAAGACAAGCTTGTTACAGAAACATACGGTGCGCTCATTCTTGCCACGGGCTATAACCTTATTGACTGGACCAAACTTTATGGCGAATACGGCTCAGGCATGTATCCCGATATCATTTCGGGCCTTCAGTTCGAGCGCCTGGTTAATGCCTCGGGCCCAACCGAAGGGCATATCCAGCGTCCCTCTGACGGAAAAGAACCAAAAACCGTCGTTATTATTAAGTGCGTAGGCTCACGTGATCCCAACAAGGGTGTTTCCTATTGTTCAAGAGCCTGCTGCATGTATTCGGCAAAACATGCTCATCAATACTTAGATAAGGTCAAAGATGGGCGTTGCTTCGTTTTCTACATGGATGTACGTTGCGCAGGCAAAGGCTACGACGAGTTCTATATGAACACCTTGCAAGATGGCGCCACCTATGTTCGCGGACGCGTATCAAAAATTTACCCCGAAGACGGCAAACTCGTTTGCATGGGCGAAGATACGCTTTCGAGCCAAGTGGTACGCGTTGACGCCGATATGGTAGTACTCGAAACCGCTATGGTTCCTTCTGATGGTTCCACACAAATCGCCACAGTCCTTAACGCCCAGCGCGGACCTGAGGGATTCTTCACAGAAGCCCATCCTAAGCTGCGCCCCGTTGAAACCAACACGGCAGGTATTTTTCTTGCAGGTGTTGCTCAAGGGCCAAAAGACATTCCCGATACCATTGCTCAAGCAGGAGCAGCAGCATCAAAGGTTATTGGTCTTTTGGCGAAGGGACAAATTGAATCGAACCCTATGATTGTCCATGTTAATAACGCAAAATGCTCAGGCTGTGGTGCCTGCGTAGATATTTGCCCCTACGGCGCAATGCAGCTTGAAGAGGTTACCCTGCGAGAGAATTCACAGAAGGTTACCCGCATGGTAGCAAAACCAAACCCTGGTCTTTGCCAAGGCTGCGGCGCCTGCACGGTTGCTTGTCGCCCAGGTGCAGCTGACCTGCTTGGATTCACCGACGAAGGCATTATGCGAGAAATGGAGGCGCTACTCCGATGAACGCTTTTACTTCTACCCCCACTCAACCAATACTCAACACTATTGAATCTACGGAAGACGAAAAGCTTATAACTGCTGGGACTTCCGACGAAGCCGGGAAAGCTCCAACAGAAGAATGGCAACCAAAAATTCTTGCCTTCTGCTGCAACTGGTGCACCTACGCTGGCGCTGACCTAGCGGGCCTTAACCGTATGGAATACCCTGCTGACGTGCGACTTTTGCGCGTTCCCTGTTCAGGACGCGTGAACCCACAGTACGTTTTGAAGGCCTACCAAGATGGCTGCGATGGCGTGTTAGTTTGTGGCTGCCACCCTGGCGACTGCCACTATTCAACCGGTAACTACTTCGCAAAACGGCGCATGCTTATCTATAAGCGGTTGCTTGAGTATTTGGGACTTGAGCCCGACCGTTTTATCATCCGTTGGATTTCAGGCTCAGAGGCAGGAAAATTCCGCGACACCGTAATCGAAGTAGCTGATCGCATTCGTGAACTCGGTCCTCTCTCGAATGACCTTCCTAATCTTTTGGCTGAAGAAATTCCTCATCCTATTGCGGCAAAGTTTGAATGGCTTGCCACTCCCATGAGTGGAAGGGAGGATTTGTAATGGATTACACCGAAACTATCCGAAAGCGTGCTGTTGAGCTTATAGAATCAGGTGAAGTTGCCTGCGTCATCGGCTGGACTGCGGGTCGCCTTGAGTATCAGCGCACTCCTTTCTGCGCGAACACGATAGAACAAGCGGAAACCCTTGTTTGTGACCAACACTGCGAACACGCCTTAGGAAAATATGTTCTTGAACAAAAAGACAAGGGACGCGTAGGTCTCTTAACCCGCGGATGCGAATCCCGCGCCATTAATCGCCTTATTGCCGACAATCAGCTCAAACGTGAAGAGGTGTACCTTATTGGTATTCCCTGTTATGGTTGTACTACACGCGAAAACGTTGAACTTAAGCGTTGTGCAGAATGCCAGTTCAGAAACCCGATTATTTATGACGAGCTTATTGCCGATCCCGCACCCGAGCCCAAAAATAATCGCTTTGCCGACGTTGAAGAGCTTGAATCCATGAGCCGCGAAAAACGTCGCGCCTTCTTTGATTTGATGTATGAAACCTGCATCCGCTGCCACGCGTGTCGCCAAGCATGCCCATGCTGCACGTGTAAGGTTTGTTTCGCAGAACAAGAGCGCGAAGGATGGCAGGGTAAGCAGTTCGACATTGAGCAGTCACGCTATTACGGCGTTACGCGCTCGTTCCATGTGGGAGATCGCTGTATTGAATGTGGCGAATGCGAACGTGTGTGTCCGATGGGTCTTCCTCTTATGACGCTTATGCACAAACAGGTAAAAGATATTGACGAGTTGTTTGGACCCTACGAGGGCGGCGGATTAACGTCTGAACCGCACGATGCTATGCGCATGTTCAAACAAGACGACGTCGAAGAATTCATGTAGGAGGAAGAGATGAGATTTGACACTGACCAGCTCACCGACCTCCTTGAGGTCACAGCTCAGGCAACCAATTTGTATGTTCCTGCCGTAATTAGCGGAACATCACGATTCGCACTGTATGGAAAACAAGGTGAAACCACTGAGCCTAATTTCGAGCTTCAAAACACCAAAATTCCGCCCAAAGTATTCCTATTCCCCTCAACGGAAAAGCTCTATACGTGGGGAAGGTCTTCTGAGGGTTCGTTTATCGAAAGCGCACTGCAGCAGACAGCGCCCTTTGTGATGTTTGGTATTCGCCCCTGCGACATTGCCTCAATTGAGCGCATGGATGAAGTCTTTTTAACCAAAGGGTATGTTGATGAGTTTTACGAATCAAAACGCAACGCTATGACTACGGTTGCCCTGGCGTGCAACAGAACAAGCGATTCCTGCTTCTGCGATTCGTTGTATTCCGACCCCAACGAAGCTCCTTCGGCAGACATTTTGCTGCTGCAGGGTGAAGGTGGTTTTGAGGTTCGCGTTCAGAGCGAAAAAGGCGAAGCACTTGCAGAAATTTGGAAACCCTTCCTTAAGGAAGGTGGTGTAGAGCGCGAACCCGTAAAATGCGCCATTCAGGTAAACATGAACGGCGTTGCTGAAAAGCTCCACAACATGTTTAACGACCCCTTATGGGATGAAGTGTCCACCGCGTGTTTGACCTGCGGTTCATGTACATTCATTTGTCCAACGTGTCACTGCTTTGACTTAAGCCAAGCAAAGAAAAAGGATGAGAATGCGCGTTTCCGCTGCTGGGATAGTTGTATGTTTAAGGATTACACCCTTATGGCAGGCAACCATAACCCACGCGAACAAAAACGAGCGCGTGTACGTCAGCGCTTTATGCATAAGCTGTGCTTCTTTGAAGAGCGCTACGGATCACCTTTATGCGTTGGTTGCGGACGCTGCTTGATCGACTGTCCGGCGACCATGGATATTACTGCCATCATCGATAAGGTAAATGCGGCAGGCGCGAGCGCGACAACAGGCACGGCCAACGCGACAGCGGGTGCGGGTACGGGCACGACAGCGGGTGCGGGTGCAACTCCTACTGGGGCTGCTGGCGCGAGCGCGACTTCCACCATAACAGGGGCTACTGCTAGCAAGGCTGCGACTTCCACCACGGCAGGCTCAAGGGGAGAGGAGTAATCATGTCCGATATTGTAGTTTCCCATAATTGCGCAAAACTGTGCGAAGGATCATCCCTTGTTCCAAAAGTGGTTGTTATTGCAGGAATCAAAGATCTTACCCATAATGTAAGGCTCTTCACCTTCAAAACCCCTGATGGAGAAGCCCCTTTTGATAATCTGCCTGGCCAGTTAGGAATGTTTTCCGTACCGCCTTTTGGTGAGTGTATGTTCTGCATTACTTCCCGCGGTGATGATTACGTTGAAATGGCCGTGAAAAAAGTAGGCGTTGTAACTGAGCAAATGCACAAGCTTAAAGTGGGAGACCAGGTGGGATTGCGCGGACCCTACGGCAATTGGTTCCCGTACGAATCCACCCGCGGACGCAACATGCTGTTTATTGCAGGTGGCATTGGTATGGCTCCTGTACGCGCATTTTTGGAATACTGCCTAAAGCACAGAGAAGATTACGGGCGCATTGATTTGGTATACAGCGCATCAACCTATGACGACCTCGTTTTCAAAAAAGAGCTGTTTGAAACGTGGCCTTCTTATCCCGATACACATGTCCATGTAAGTCTCTACCACGGAAACGATGAATGGACAGGGCCAGTTTCGTATACTGCTCCATTTTTGGAGGAAGTTGTAGCAAAGGAAGGGCTAACTCCAGAGAATACCGCGGTTACACTTTGCGGTGGTCCAAGCCTGTTTAGAACGTGCCGAGAATCATTGAACAAGTTAGGATACGACCCTGCAAATATTATCACCACACTTGAAGCACGCATGAAGTGCGGCGTTGGTAAATGTGGACGTTGTAACATTGGCGGCCATTACATTTGTCTCGATGGTCCTGTGTTTACCGAGCTCGAACTCGCCGACATCCCCAGGGATTTATAATCCCTGGGGCGTAGCTCCGCTTCAACACGACATTCTTGAATAATCTTTCCCTGGAAGAACGCTGCTCTTTCAGGGACTTTTTCTGCATGCCTCCGAAAAGCTCAGCTCATAAAATCTACTAAAAATATAATTAAAAATACAAAATTAGTATTCTTATTTATAAAAACGCTTATTCTTATAGATAAGAAACGGAAAACGAAGCGTTAATAGTTATCTTAGCGCCCTCTATCTTTTGCTTTGTTACCAATGGCCGAAAAGGAATTGGGCATTTTGAGCGTTTAATCAGTAAATAAAAGTTGATTCGAAATAGAAAATTCGCACTTCTTTCTCCTATCGATAACGAGTAGGGAAACCCTTAACATCTCCTTCTTAATAAATAACCCGCTTTGTTTTGCTCAACGAAACCTATAACGAAAACCGTTTCACACAATTGCTTTTCTTTAATGCTTTAATCAATAATTAGATTGGGAGAATAGAAGAGGGAGGGATAAAAATGGGCAATCCATTTAACTCAATTACGCTTTCACAGCTTTACAACTTTCTTGTTTTATCGAAAACTCTTCATTTCACCGAAGCAGCAAGAGAACTCTATATAACTCAGCCAACGCTGAGCTCCTCGATCAAGTCTCTCGAAACAGAGCTTGATACCCCTCTCTTAATCAGAGAAGGAAGAAGGAACGTACGTCTCACAAAACATGGAAAAGAGCTTCATGCAAAGCTCGAAACAATTCTCGAATCTCTCGATGAAGCGCTTGAAGAAACACGCAAAAAGGGTTCTGCCACTAATTCAACTTTGAGTCTTGGCACAATACCCACCATCCAATACGATTATCTTCCTTCCCTCCTTAGCAAATATTGGAGCATCTACAATTACGAATCAAAAATCAGGATTACCGTCGAGTTCTCACTTCCCTTAATTAAGGGGCTAAAACAACAAGATTATGAAATTGTTTTTGCGGCATTTATTCCTGAAGAAACCGATCTTGAATTTATCCCTGTACTAAAAAAACGAATAGTTGCTGTTGTCCATAAAGGAAGCCACTGGGCTAAACGAAGTTCTTTTTCGCTCAAATATCTTAACCATGTAAAATTTTCAACCTACTGCCCTGATACACCAATTGGAAATGCAACAAAACAGCTTCTCGATGAACACCACGCCCCTCCTCCAGTATTATCTTTTGACGACGAATTCACACTCTCAAGCACGGTAGTAGCCAATAAAGAAATTGTCGGGATAATGCTCGACACTTTCCAGATAGACCCCTTTAAGGACAGGGTAAAAATTCTCCCTATTGAAGAAGTTGACGAAGACTGGCACTCTATCTGCCTTGTTTACGATCCTCGAGTTCATCAAAGCAAAATTGCTCGTCAGTTCATTGACGTTACACGATCTTTTTCAAAGGAATATACCCCCCCCCGCAAAAATAAGAACTTTTCACCTTCAGTAGCAATCCTCGCCTTGAAATAATATTTCCATTATTGACAAGACCATCATTATTCTCTTTTTTCCCTATTAAGCTGCAGCAATAAACGCTCCGTTGCCTTGATACCCTCTCTTTATCAGCACTTTTTATTGATAAGGAGCGTGAATATTGTGACGAAAAAAGCATTCGATAATATTGTGGTTCTTGATATGACCCGTTATCTACCCGGAGGATATTCGACTCAAGTTTTTGCAGATTTGGGAGCAGAAGTAATAAAAGTTGAAGATACCAATAGGGGAGATTTTTGTAGACACGAGCCTCCGCTAAAAAATGGTTCGAGTTACTATTTCACCGCCCTAGGACGCAATAAAAAAAGCCTTTCTATCAACCTTAAGAACAACGAAGGTCTTCAGGCGTTTTACTGGCTTGTCCATGAAGCTGATGTTGTCATAGAAAGCTTTCGACCAGGCGTGGCAAAAAAGCTAAAAATTGATTACGAAACTCTTCATGAAATCAATCCAAGACTAATCTACTGCTCGCTCTCTAGTTATGGCCAAGAGGATCCCCGCAGCTTGAAACCACTACACGATCTTAATATACAGGCACAAAGCGGCTACCTCTCTTTAAACGGAGGGAATAAAGCCCCACTGCATCTGTGCGATCTCGCTACAGCAATGGTCTCGTGCCAAAGCCTCCTTATTGCTCTTTACGACAGAGAAAAAACGAATAAGGGGCGCTATATCGACATTTCCATGTTTGACTCATTCGTTTGGTGGAATTCAATGATAGATAGCCGTTGGTTTTTTCAAGGATGCGAAATCTCTGAGTCAACAATTGCTTATCCCGATAACTGTCCTTTTTACAATATTTTCACGACAAAAGACAACGGAAGAATATCGGTTAGCCTCATCGAAGACAAATTCTGGAATTCTTTTTGCGATTCAATCGGAAAACCCGAACTCAAAGATCGAACAAAAACAGACACGTATGAAATACTTAAAGAAGTATTCGCTTCAAAAACCCTTTCTGAGTGGACAGAATGGCTTAAAGATAAAGACCTTTGCATTGCTCCCGTTATCAATAAAACAGAAGCAATAAACCAGATAACCACCCTTGAACCCAACATGATTTCTTATGTTAATTTCCCTTCAATAGGATCAACACTTCAAACCAATCTTCCTCACGCCATTACAGGACTTCGCCCAAAAATAAACGAATTTAAAGCCCCGCCAAAACTCGGCGAACACTCAAGGGAGATTCTTAAAAAAGTAGGGTTTACTGATGAAAAAATACATTCCCTTATTAAAACAGGAATCATCCATGTAGCAGAAGAATAGTTAATCTACGCTTTTAAGTCTCTCATCCGAACCGCCAATCAACATTTCGAGCATCATGTCTTTTACCTAGCGCAAAACGATGTACGCAAAAAACCTAGACATACGTTCCATGTCTAGGTTTTTAATTACTTAGCTAATAAGGTTATTTTATTTTGCCCTTTTATAACGTCATTCCAGCTTTAAACCCTCCATCTACAGCTTCTAGCGTTCTGGTAACCGATCCTTTTGGACAAGTTGCATCTCCAATAAGTCGAGCCTGCGGAAAAACAGCTTTTATTTCATCAAATAATCCATGATCCTCTTCGACGCCAAGAGCAAGCAAAACAGTGTCGCATTCTATGAATAATTCTCTGTGAGTTTCGCCTTCCTCGACCAAGATTCCTTCCTTGGTAATTTCTTTCACCTTTGTTTCGGTAAGCATTTTTACGCCCCTATTTTTCAAGGCATTAATAGTTGGCTTCCTGTCAACAATTCCAATTCCATTACCAAGCTTCTTAGATTCTTCAACAACGGTAACACTCCGCCCTTCTGACATTGCACTCGCGCATTCAAGCCCCGCGAAGCCGCCTCCTACAATCACGAGCCGCTTCCCAATAATCGTGTGCATCTTCAAACCCATTCGCATAAAGGGAACTGTTCCGCCCTGCACCTTGATCGCCTGCATAGCGCTTCGCCAAAGAATACCTTTTCCTTTCGGAACTACCCCAGAAACTAAATCTTTAACGTCCTGAGAGCTCACAACATTTTTCTTATCAACACCTGGAACATCGAGCGCTATTACTTTCCCTCCTGATGCAATAATTACCTCATCGGGTTTAAGTGATTGCAAGTACTCTGGCGTTGCTTTTACGTTGAGACGAACATTGATATTTGAATTCTCCTTTATAAAGTTGTTCCAATAATCAACATAAGACTCAAGATAAGGGTTAAGAACTTGTGCCATATTCAAAAGGCCAGCAATTCTGTCTGCTTTCTCAACTAAAGTTACCTTGTGTCCTCTTATATCAAGCACCCGCGCGGCTTCTAAGGCAGCAGGTCCCGACCCTACAATTGCAACATGTTTTTTTGTTTGGATGACGCTATTCTCGGGGAGTCCCATTTCATGATTGGTAACATTTGCATTCACCGAACACTGAATAGGCTTTCCTAAAAGGCTATGGTCAAGACATCTGCTGCACACGATGCAAGATCTTATAAGATGCGTCTTTCCAGTCCTTGTCTTATTAACGAACTCTGGATCTGCAATAAAAGAACGTCCCATCCCGACAAGGTCACCATAGTCTTCCTCCACTACCTTTTTACACATCTTTTCAGACGTAATGCGAGTTCCAGGATAAACAGGAAGTTTTGTTGCTTCTTTTACCTGTTTTGCAAAGTGAATAAACTCACCTTCAGGTACCAAAAAATTCGCAACAGGTTTCGGCGCTTCATGGAATCCAACCTGTATATTCCATGCATTGATGCCATGTTTTTCCACAATAGGAACAATTTCAAGCAAGTCTTCTATCCTGCTTCCCCCTGGCATGAAATCATCAGCGGAAGTACGAACAATAATGGGAACATCGGGACAGTTTTCATGAACAGCATCAATGATTTCAGTTAAAAGACGCGCTCTATTTTCAGCAGATCCTCCATATTCGTCAACACGATGGTTTGAGTATTTCGAAAGGAATCTCATCACCATATAGCCAATTCCGGCGTGAATTTCAATAATATCCACGCCACCCTCCTGCAGCCGTTTTGCAGCCTGGGCATATTGCTCTACCAAAATTTTAAGTTCTTCTTTAGTGAATTCCGCCTCAGGCATACCCGCAAACGGGCCAGAAATAACTTCTTTTGAAGGAGCATAAACCTGCAGCTCTTTTGACGCATCAGCTCGCCACTCGTAGCATAATTGAAGCTGCCCAGCCACTTTAGACCCATGCCTATGACAAGCCTCCGTAAGCTTTTTCCAGCCTGGGACGAATGAATCGTCCCAGGCTCCTGCAGCACCTGAAGTTGTATAGTATTTCGGTTCAGTATCGAAAAGATCGCTCACATAGACAGACCCTATTTCGATTAGCCCCGTACCACCCTTTGCTCGCTGTTCATAAAAATCCACCATTGCATCGGTAATGTAGTAGTTATCGGCAAACATAGTCGTCATAGGAAGCATAACGAACCGATTCTTGATTTCGACGTTCCCAATAGAAATAGGATGAAACATCTTCGGAATTAAATTCATTGTGTGCCACCTTCTTTGATGAGAGAACGACCCTATACAACAGAATCGGGACCATAGCTTGCCTCAAGAACGCAACCTTGAAGCTCGGGACCTTCATATGCTTTGACTGCATTTTCCCTAAGCAAAGTCTCAATCTCTCCATCGCTGTAGCCATATTCTTTCATTACAATCTTTGTGTCATAGCCGATTGGCCTCGACCTATAAAGAACTGGGTCACCAACCGATTCAAGCCTGATCGGACTTGTCGCTAGAGCTTTTTCACCAAAAGTCTCATAGGGAAGCTTCCTCAAAATATCGTTAGCATACGCTTCTTCGTCTTCTAAAATATCTTCGAAATAATAGAGTCTGTGATAAGCAATGGAGTTTTCATCGAAGATTTTCTGCCAATGCGCAAAATCATACTTTGCAAAAGCCTCTTCCATCTTTTTAATAGCATCAACATTTGTTCCAGTGCTATTCATTATTTCTAATGAGCTGTATTTTTCGTCCTCAAGAAGATCATCAAGCTCAAGCAATTGCATGATGAGTGGGAAATAGGTGTAAGAACTTCCCATGCACAAAACAAACCATGTGCCATCTCCAGCCATGTAAGTATTGTTGGTAGGAGTCGTAGCTCTTTTTCTTGACTTCGGCCATTTATCCCCAAACTGAGTTGAAGCAAGACCTATTTGCTGAGCCCAGCAAGCGACGTGATATAAGTTAACGGTAACCTTATCACCCAAACCGGTTTTCTCCCTTCGATAAAGGGCACTGGTAATTCCAGCAGTAAGCGCAAGAGCGCACTGAAAATCACCAAAACCATTGGGCATATTAACGGGAGCGAAATTATCTGACTGTGGCAAAGAAGCAAACACTCCGCCGCGCCCATTATAGGCAGTATTGTCAAACCCTCTCGAATCCTTCTCGGGACCACGCCAGCCAAATCCCCTCATTTGGGCCCATACAAGCTGGGGATATTTTTTTGAAGCAGTTTCATAATCAAGGCCTAAACGCTTCAAACCGCCATCTCTAAAGCTTGTAACAAGTACATCCGCCTCTTTTAGAAGCTTGTCTAAAAATTCCGCTCCAGCTTCTGTTTTCAGGTTGATACTAACAAACGTTTTATTGGTTGAAGTAAGATCAAATGCAGGATCGTCTATCTCTGTTTTTGACATTCCAAATCCACTGGCATTATTGCGGTAATCGTCACCTTCGAAAGGTTCGATTTTGTATACGGTCGCACCCATTTCTGCCAAAACACGTGGGCATGCCGGACCTGCAACATAACTAGTTAATTCAACAACTTTAAGTCCTTCTAGTCCTTTCATAACTATCCTCCTTTCAAGAGGTCAATAGTGTTTGATGGGCAGGCAAAATTATTTAACAGTTAAAGCTTTTGATACTATTTTTTCGATTTATCCTGGAAGTCCTTAACCACTTCGTCATTGATCTTCTCAAGAGTCTGACCACGAGTTTCAATACCGCAAATCGCAATAATAAGAGCCATAACAAAAACGGTAATTCCAACAAAGGTATATACAGCACCAGACGGATTAGCTGCTGCAAAACAACCCGCGATAATAGAAGGACTCACAATAGCCGCAATACGACCCATAGCATTTGCGAAACCACCGCCACGTAGTCTTAACTGAGTCGGGAAAACTTCCCCAAGATAGGCAGAGCATGTAACCAAGGCGTAGTAGTACGTAAGAGCACAAAGAATAAAGCCAGTTACCATAATGACCATTTCGTTGGTCTGCTGAGCCCACACATAGCCAGCCAAAGCAATCGCAACAAGAAGTACCACCATGCCCCATTTTCGTGGATGCTTGTCAACAAGAAGCGATTCAAGCAATACACCAACAGGGCAGCCAATTAACATAATTACGGTCATATAGAGCGATTTACCAACACTAATACCTTGCATAACAAACAAAGTGGGAGTCCAATTGACGATAGTCTGAACGACCAAGTTCATTGCCATCAAACCGACGCTCACTGTAATGGTTCGACGGATCATCTTCTTGCTAAACAAAGCTCTCCAAGGAAGCTCCGTTACGCCACCAACTTGCTTTTCGGCTTCAATAATTTCTTTAATTTGTTCGTCGGTAAACTCAGGAACCTCTTTCCCTGCCTTACGATACGCTTCCTCAACCGCAGTAAGCTTTGCGTCTGCCTCATCATAGCGACCTTTTGACGCAAGCCAACGAGGCGACTCATCAAGGAATTTGAAAATAAGGAACCAAATACCAAGAGCACATACAGCAATTAAGATAAAGATAGGTCTCCATCCAACAATCGGAATAATTATCAAGGTGAGGAGGGCTCCAATTGGAGGAGAAACATTACCGATCAAGCCAATATATCCAGAGTATTTCCCTCTAACCTCGGGTTTTAGGTATTCAGGAAAGGCTGCATACGAGCCCGGCATTGTTGCGCCCAATCCGATACCCATAATAAATCGAGAAGCAATCAAGAACTCCATAGTAGGAGCAAAAGCCGCAACGAATGTTGCAAGCGTAAAAATCATTACGTTAATCAAAAGAGCTTTTCTTCGACCAAAACGGTCACCAAGAAAGCCCGACAAAAACGAACCGATCAGATAACCAAACATTGTCATGGACGTAAACCACGCGTTCAGCTCAATAGTTGACCAGCCTTCACTGATAAGCTGGGCGAGAATACCACCGCCAACGTAGTTGTCTAACGAGTCGATAAAAATTGCTCCGCCAAAAAGCCACATGAGTTTCTTTTGCCACTTGCCAATAGGCATTTTATCGATACGTGAGGCAATTCCGTGCGTTGTTTTGTTGAGTGCTTCCCTGTCGAGAGCGGCAAGGTTATCCGCCCTCGCCTCTAGTTTTGCTTCTGTATTTGTTGTCATTTTTACACCTTCTTTCTTTTTCATTACAAGTACCAATAAAAAGAAGTACCTCCCCTCTCTGGGCTGCGTCCCAGTTTTAGAGAGCACAGTTCACTTTCTTATGGCACTTTTAATGTTGAAAGAGGATGATTGGTGCGTCCAATAGATGCAAAGCTAGTAATGTGGGCGGTTTTTTATCATAAAAAGGATCAACAAAAGCGTGGGTTTAATTGATAAAGAAGGCCGAAAATCGCCTAGGCTACATTTTTATACAAAAAAACGCGTCCTGAAATGCCTACCAATATGCTGAATTGGTGCATCTATTAGCAGCATCTCCATATGCATCTTTCCCTGGTTAATCTTCATCTGCAAATAAAATTATTCGTTTTTAATTAACCGCTTTAGCGATAATTTAAAAGCAAGCAGCGTTGTTTGAGCAATCTAACCAGACTGACAGCTTTCATCAGCACAATCATGTCACCAAAAAAACAACGAATACAAACACGAAAAAACGACTAATCTAACAACCACTGTGGCGTATCAGTGAATCGAAATCACTTCTCCTCAGAAGCGTTATTTGGCATTAAATCAGTTCCCAAATAATCATTCCAGAATTCCCAAGAAGTCAATTCTGGAAGCGCTTCCCTATATGAATTTCGAACCGCTTCTCCCTGTTCCTTGTATTGCTTTTTCAGATTAGAAAAACGATTACGAATGGCTCTCCAACGCTCTTTGTCCATATGGCGAACCGCACCGTTTCTTCCTTCTCCATCAAGAGCAACGAGAGTCTTTGTTCCCATACTATAGCCCGCCCAAGAGTTCAGGTTACTATAAAACACTGGCTTAGGATTATCCCTTAACAAGGCATCTGGCAACATGTGACGATCATAAGGAAGTGTGCGCCAAAGGCGAATAAAAAGCGGTCTTCTTTTGTCTATTGTTAAAATCTTTTTGTTGTAGGTAAAAGACGATCCGAGTTCTCCAAGCTCCTCAATAGGAACAAGCTTTTCGTTACGGGCTCCATTTTCCTTCATGAGCTTTTCACCGCTCACATGTGCCAAATAATCAGGTCCTTTTAGATAATCCTCGAGTCCATCAAGGAACAATTCAGCAGTATCGTATGCCATGATGCGAAGATACATACGAATATTCCGCTCTAAACGAGCCATAAATAAACCGTCCGTTGCGCAATTATCGACAGCTATCATTATTAAGAAGTTTCGAACGTATTGATATCCGTCAACAGAAGGGCGAAATCTCCCCTCAAACGCTTCATGCCAAACACATATTCCGTTCATGGTCATATATGTTGGATTATTACGCATCCCAAACTCAACGTCATCACAGCGCACAAATACAGGAAGTGGCAAACCATTTTCACGAATAGCTTCAACTGGAATACAGGAATACCACCACGCACCATAAGCTTGATCAACTTCAACACTTATCGACTCATTTTTTACCAAATCACTAATCAAATCTATATGGAGGTCTTCTTTTACTCTATGGTAAGCACCGCTCTTCAGAACATGAGCAACATCTTCAAACTGCAAATTTGGTTCTTCGCTTGATAGCATTGCTCCATTAATAAACGCCTTCCGATATTTTCCCTTTGCCAAAGACAGCAAATTAAAAGTTCTTTTAAGGCTTTCAGCGCAAATTTTCACATCATCGTCCATAAGGAGTACGTGCGTAAACCCCTGATCGGAGGACATTGCCTCCATCATGCCACGTGCAAATCCACCTGCACCGCCAACGTTTTTATTAGGTAATACTGTCACGCCTTCATCGGAAATAGTTTCATAATCAAGAGTTTGCCCGTTATCTATAACAAACATATGAAAATTATTGGCAATGGGATCACCACATGCCAATACTTCACGTTTAACTAATTCAATATTTGGAACAATGTACTCTTCCTTTTTGAAAGTAGTGGTTGAAAGAGCCAATTTGACAGGATTGACATCCTCTTCTTCGACGTTCACATAATAAAACGCCTCGTGTAAAAACGTTTCACCTTTAGTATCAATTACAAAACCAACGACATCCTTATTTGTCTCAGGGAAACAGATATCGAAAGAATAATGCTGCGGCTTTCCCTCTTCGACTCCTTCGCTCGAAGCAGAATCAGCATTAAAGACCAAACGTTGACCTACAGACAAAATGACTGGCTCATTATCTCCATCACTCATACCAAGAAGCTGAATAACGCAAGGATCACCCGAAAACTCAATATGCAAAAATACTTCCTGTATTCCTGCATATTGTTTCCATTTTCCCAACGAACAAGCATTGAAATAGGTAAAGAAACTTGTTTCAGAAGTCATTCTTAAAGCGCAAACAGCTTTGTCGTAGCAGGCATTTTCCCCACGAAAAAAAACTTCACGATGCGTAAGCATAAAGTTTGATGGATTAATAACTAAGTTTGAAAGCTTATGCTTCATGTTTTCCTCTCCGAGACATTTTTCTTGGTTCACTTCTGCTACCCTCTATGCTTTTTTCTGCGATAGACAATGATGCAACCAATTAAAGCGACAACGCCAATCAAAGACAACAACGCTCCCATAGCCAAATGAGGCGTTTCGTAAGTAAGTACGACATCATGATAGCCAGACTCCATAGGAAGAGCCATAAAACCAAGATTAGCCTTCAATATATCCACTTTTTGACCATCGACCTCTGCCGTCCATCCCTCGGAATAAGGAATTCGAAAATAAAGGTACTGACCGCCCTCTGAGTCAACGGAGCAGAAAAGGCTATTCCCTTCCTCTTTGATATTTAAGGCAGCATGCGCCGCTAAAGCAGCTATATCATTTTCAACCTCATCGGTATACTGAGCAAAAACGTTCAAACTATCAAAAGAATAGACCCCGGGATTTACGAACTTAAGGGCAATGACATTTCTGGATTTATCTGAGTAACCAACATTTGCCACCCAATCATGCTTACCACCATACAAATGATGCTTATTGTTCATGTACCAAATTTCTTGCTCTGAACTTTCACCATAAACCATTATTTTGCAATCTTTAGCATCTTCAGAAACAAAACTGTCAAACTCTGAATAGGCCTTCGCTAAGAAGTTGAGTGATGATTTTTCAGAGTCCGTCATAGCCTCATAAGAAGTGAACGGCTCGTATTCCATGCCTGTACATGAAAAATAAGCTTCTGTTCCTGAAGGAATATCAGCATGAAGATACAAAACCGTATTTGGCTCATAAATAGTAAATGTATTACCTTCAACTCTAACATGTTCATTTTTGAAATCATTTGATTGAGAGTCAGTTAGAGGTAATTTATCGTCATCGGCTTTGCTGGACAAATCTAAAGAATACTGAAGCGAAACAGAGTGTGATTTTATTTCATCCGAAGCAGAAACGTCAGAGTTTTCTGAATCAGACTTTGCTGCATCTTTAGCGTTGTCATCTAAATCTTCTAAAACAACAGCTTGAGTAAGAACATCCTGACGCATTGCCATGTCGAAAGAATCATACTCATCTCTAGTTATCGCTTCATCATAAACGAAAGCAAGCGGAAGAACTGTATCTGCTTCGTAAGCTGAATACGAAGTTTTTCCTACCTTCCTTTCCGCAATCTTAGTTGAATACAAAGGAGGCAACTGAGACGTATCGTTTGTAGGCACAATAAAGTATTTTACTCCCGCCAAAGCTTCCATCGTAGTACGGGAATCAAATGTAGCCCACGAGAAATTCATCGATGAAGTATCTAGTCCAAGCGAAGTGTGATATTCATCAACATAGCTATTGTAAAAACTGTTATAGAAAGTACTGCCAAGCATCCCATTAGCAAGATTTCCATTTCGCCATTTTCTCGATTCTGCCTGATCATATCTGCTTTCTGAAGCATCACTTACATCATTTAAAACATATGAGGCATCTTCAATAACTGAAGCAGAATAAGAACCTCCGGGCTTAATTTGTGTTTTCTCGCTTGACCCACCCATCTGATAAGAAACAAAATAGCACCCTATCGCAACTGTCACGATCAGCGCCGCATTAAAGACTGCCTTCGTTTTACATAGTGCAAATACAATGGTCGCCGTCGCAAACAAAAGAGCTAACGCGGCATAAAAATATTTCCCTGAACACCAAAGAAGAAGCGTTATGGAAATGAGAGCATAAACAGCCACTGCACCTAATATCTTTTTGTCGTCATTTACTAAGGCTGTCCTTAAATGAGGCAAGCCAATGACTACAATCATCGACACCAGAAAGCAATAAGCCCATACCCATCTATTATTTGGGTAAGCAAAACCATTAAATAATTTTCCGAAGAGAGGAAGACATAAAAATACCGTCAGCACAATAAAGAGAATCTTAAGCAAGCGTTTTGTTCTAGCAGATTCGTCCTTTTGAGGTTTGTTGAGGAACAATGCAAAAACCGAAAGTAAGGCGATAGGAGCAAAACCAAAAAGACAATCCTCCCCGACCGTTTCACAGTTAATAAACCCTTCAAATAACCTCAAATAATACTGCAAAGAGTACGTAAGGCTCTCATATCTGTCTAAGCCTAGTCTGTCCTGAGTTACCAATGAAACTGCGGCAGGATAAAAAGTAATTGCCGCAAGCAAGGCGCCAACAACAATACAACCAAATACCTTTATAAACCAAAGAAAAAAACTTTTGACAGTTGTTTTTTCTGGCATAAGAAAAACCCGAAGCCCACAATAAAGCAGTAGCAAGAGGCAAGCAACATATGCTTGATCGACTGAATAAAAGAAATTCAAAAACATCGCCACAATAAACAAAAAGGGCGCTTCATTATTGAAAACCTTCTCGACTCCATAAATTGTAAGAGGAGCAAGAATCAATACATAAATCATGTATATCTGGGAAAAAGCAATGAAGCTAAAACCGCCGAAAAGATAGATCATGCATCCAATAATGGAAGATTGCCTATCGAAGCCTTCGTATAAGCAAAATTTTAAGAATGCAATTCCTGCCAAAAAAAGAGTTAAAGGAACCGTAGCATTGAGAAAATAGTCTGCCGTTTCGGCTGTAGCAAAAATAGAAATCCAGTTAATTGGATTACCAAAGGTATTACTTATCGAAATAAAATAATCCGCGCCATATCCAACATCGGGAGTCCACATTGGAATCTCAAACGTATGCGCCACAAAAACATTAGAGAGAAGATCCCTAAACCACTCGCCTTGAAGAATAAAGAACATATATTGCTGCTCTAGACCATCAACAGACCAAATAAACCCTTTTCCGTGAATTAAAAACCCAAACCAAAAACAAAGAAAAAAGAAAGCAAACAAGACAATGTATGTTGTCCAAAACGCTTTATTTGACTCATCTATTCTATTTGCTATTTTTTGAATTTTCTCTTTCATTTATCCTCTATAATTCACTCACTGTTGGTCTAAACGCCAAAAGAATACACAACAATACCCAACAAAATAAGAAACAACGCAAGAGCCTTTTTCTTGGTTATCTTTTCTTTAAAAACTAAAACTCCAAAAAAAGTTACATATAAATAACTTGAAGCCTCCAAAACCGGTCCGTAAGAAAGAGGCACGACTTTATATGCAAAAATACACATAAACGTTGTAAGAATAAACAACGAATAGGCAAAAATGACAGGAAAATTTAGGTATGACTTTATCCTTGAAGGATACGTTTTTAAAGCAGCTTTTTTTAAAATCACCTGAGAAACCGAGCTAATAAAAGTCCCCAGCAAAAGTATCCCTGCATAAAGAAGCATAGTCTCATTCATGCAATTGCCCCTTTGCCGTTTTCGAAGACTCAGAAACAACATCCGAATCTATATCTGCATGAGAGAACAGAACCACTCCAGCAATAATCAGTATTGCACCAACAACCTTGGGAATCGTCAACGGTTCTGCAAAAAAAACGACTCCCCAAACTATTCCCCAAACAACCGTAACAGCCTTGTTGGAAAACGCTGTGGTAAGAGGCATACGAGCTAAAATCAATTGCCATCCAAGGGCATAAACGCCCAAAAGTGCAATAATACCAGCATAGAATAGACAAAATTCTAAGCTTAGAAATGGAACCCCGGAAGCACATTTACTCAAAAGACTGCTCACGGAATAAACCATAAGCAGCATATGGAGAGCAAAGAATGTTCTAATTTTCGAGGACACTACTCCTCCTCGCCGAATTCCCGATCGTGGCTCGGTAGATAACATTCAATATCCTCAAGCTTGTTCGATGAGAAAATATAGAACCCATAACGAGTAGAGCTATCGGTAATTGCTCTAGAGGTATCTCCTTCAATATTTTCAAGCACAAGACATTCAGGATTCTCTTTTTTTATCGTATTTAAAACATTAATATCTTCAGATGAAAAAACGAAGCGAATTCCCGCCGCTCCCTTACGCGCAATCTCAGCAAAGCTAACGTCTTGGCCAGCCAATAATTCTAATTTCTCTATTACTCCAGGCTTTTTCCCAAGAGCGATTTCTGCAACCGCACCAACAAAGTCAATCCCGGTCGAAAGTTGAACCAAGTGACTTCCAATACAGTCCCCTCCCATGCGGCTACCAATTTCAATTAAAGCAATCTCACCATTCTGGTTTATTTTTATCTCAGTATGAGATGCGCCATATGCCACACCTAAATGAGTTAGCGCCGCCTCAGCTATCCGTTTCACCTTTTCTTCAACCTCAACAGGAACACGTGCAGGCTGAAGATGCCCCGTTTCAATAAAATTAGGAGCTCCCGTTGTGAACTTTTCGGTTAATGCCAAGAAATAGTGTTTCCCCTCCCAAGAAAGGTACTCAACACTATATTCTTTACCTTCGAAATATTCCTCGACTAATACTTCCTTCGAAAAGCTAACGTTCAAAGCTCCAGCAATAGCTATCTGAAGTTCTTCTGCACTATTAACGCGTGCTATTCCTCTACTACCCGATCTATCGGCAGGCTTAACAATTACAGGATACGAAAGCTCTTCAGGCAACTCCGAAGTAACAGAAGCAACCTTGATGCTTTTCGGTGAAGGATCTCCGTTTTCTTCAAAACAACGCCGCATAGCATGTTTATTGGTTGACTTATATACACATTCAACAGAATTTGATACAAACCCCATCTTTTCCGCCACATAAGCAACCGTGACATTTGCTAAATCGGAGCCAATTGTCGCCACACCATCAACGTTGATCTCTTGACAGTGACGCAAAATGTCGTCCTTCTCGGTAATACTGATAGGATAGAAGTAATCAGCTATTGCTTCTCCCACATCACCAGAAGCCCACGCGAAAACGTGCGTCTCCACTCCAAGCTCTTTCGCTTTTACAATTAATGGCACTTGGAAAGCAGAGGCTCCAATTATGGCAAGCTTTTTTTGACGCAATGTCACACCTTACAACTCCCTAGACTTAAGAATCCTCAGCAACTTGGGACATATCTGAGTTGACAATAGTCTTATTAACCACAACAGTCTCTCAGCAGCTGCCACATGCGTTTTCTTCTAAAGACCCATCAGTTCTATTATCGATAATATTTTTCAGAACATACTGTGGAGCATTATTAACCGTCATAAATAAACGACCTAAATATTCTCCAATAAGACCAAGAAAAACCAAAATTGCACCTGAACAGAACAAGATAACCGCCATCAGAGAAGGCCACCCTGCCTGCATCAGTGGATTTAGGAACTTCTGTACTATTACCGCGATTCCACCAATAAAGCCAACCAAGCCCAAAAGTAGCCCCAGAACAGAAGCACACCTTAAAGGCATCATTGAGAAATTAAGAATAGTCGACCATAAACGAATAAGGCTTTTTAAGGTATACCCCGAGCTGCCCTCTTCACGTTCAAAATGCTGCACATCAACATTTTTCATGTTGGCAGTAGCACGGAAAAGCAACCCTTGAATGTATACATAAGGCCCGTTATAGCGAATTATTTCATCCCTAATATGACTACGCATTACTAAATAATTACTATCGTAAATCTCTTTTGGACGCTTATCGAGCACGCGCATCGACCAACGCGAAAAAGCGGCTCCTGCGCGCCTCCACCAAGCTTCTTTATGTTCTGGCCAGGCGGCAAAAACAACGTCAACATCTGATTCAACAATTGCATTAATCAGCTTCATGCACTGCGATGGGTGAGTTTGCATGTCATCATCCATCAGCATGATGAGATCGCCTTGCGTGTGGCGTAACCCCGCCATAATGGCGTTATGTTGCCCCAAGTTTTTCGCGCAATTTATGCCAACAATATTCTTGTCATCGGCGCATAGTTTTTTTATTTCGGAAAACGTTCCATCCGTAGATCCATCATTAACGAGCAAAAACTCATAATCATATTTCGCGTTGACAAGCTGTTCTCGCGTCAACGAAACAACCTTGCCTATCATTTTTTCTGAATAGTAACAAGGAATAACAACTGAGATTTTCATATGTTAATCCTCCGCAGCAAAAAAGCTCTTCACGGCATCAATAACGAGAGCCTGATCTTTTTGCGTTAAACCGTAATACAAGGGAAGACGAACAAGCCGTTCGCTTTCTTTAGTGGTAAACACATCAACGCCATCAAAGCCACCATACCTCTCCCCAGCAGGGGACGAATGCAGAGGAATGTAGTGAAATACCGCCTGCACCCCACGCTCCTTAAGGTAACTAATAAAGTTAGTTCGTTGCTCCAAGTTGGCAAGCTTTACATAAAACATATGTGCATTATGAATGCATCCTTCCGGAATAACAGGGAGTTCAAGTAGCCCTTCCGCCTGCAGAAAAGCCAGTTCTTCGTAGTATGTATTCCAACAAGCAAGACGATTAGTGTTTATTTCGTCTTTTACTTCAAGTTGCGCAAAAAGATAGGCGGCATTCATGTCGCTTGGTAAATAGCTACTGCCATAATCTACCCACGTATATTTATCAACTTGGCCTCGGAAAAAACGAGCGCGATTAGTGCCTTTTTCTCGAATTATTTCGGCACGGTCATTATATTGAGGATCATTAATAACAAGAGCGCCACCCTCACCCATGGAATAATTCTTTGTTTCATGGAAGGAATAGCATCCAAAAGTACCAATAGTTCCAAGAGCTCTACCCTTATAAAAACTATTTACGCCTTGAGCAGCATCTTCAACCACCAGAAGATTATGCTGGTTGGCAATTTCCAATATTTCATCCATGGCGCAGGCAACGCCAGCATAATGAACAGCAACTATGACTTTTGTTTTTTCAGTTATAGCTCGTTCGATCTTTTTCTCATCAATATTCATAGTATCAGGCCGAACGTCCACAAAAACTAACTTTGCACCGCACAATACAAAAGCGGTAGCTGTCGTAGAAAATATATAACTCGGGAGAATTACTTCGTCACCGGGCTGAATATCGCATAAAATCGCAGCCATTTCCAAAGCAGAAGTACCGCTTGTGGTAAGCAGAACTTTTTGAGCATTAAAAGAGTTTTCGAGTATTTCATGACAGTGCTTAGTAAACGGACCATCTCCGCATATTTTCCTGTTGTCAACAGCCTGCTTAACATACTCAAGCTCGGTTCCATAAAAAGGAGGAACATTAAATGAAATCATTACCGCCATGCCTTAAATACATCAGTACACAAACCATTCCTTATGGAATAGCTCTAGTAAATCTTCTAAATTGTAATTGATTTTAAGCAAAGCCATATCATCAGGCGAGAAAAAAGAATAATTTATATTCTTGCCCGTTTGCAGGATACCAATATCTCAACATCCTTTACAGTAGATAGACTAAAATATGTTCACTATTAGACGTCGCTTGACGCTCTTCCATTTAGGAGATTACTGTTTTGTCTAGTCCTTCCCAACAAGGTTTTAAGCGAAACTGGTTCATCTTAAGATCGCTTATATCAAAAGATTTCAAACTAAAATATCGCCGAAGTGCCCTGGGTGTTTTATGGTCTGTTTTAAATCCGCTCCTCATGATGTGCGTTTTATCAGCAGTATTTAGTTTTATGTTTCGCTTTGATATCGACAATTTTCCTTTGTATTTGATTATAGGCAGCACTCTCTTTACCCTCATGGGTGATGCCACCACAACCGCCATGAATTCAATTATGGATTCTTCCTCTCTTATAAAAAAAGTAAAGATTGAAAAAATCCTTTTCCCTTTAGAGAAGGTGCTGTTTCAGGTAGTTAATTATTGTCTTTCCCTCATTGCCGTTGCTGCAGTGATGATTTATTTCCAAGTTATCCCAACCTGGAATATTGTTTTTTTGCCCTTGCTGTTGTTTTATATCATTTTATTTAGCACTGGACTCAGCCTTCTTCTTTCCGCACTGGTAGTATTCTTTCGTGATATCGCTCATTTATGGAGTGTTGTTATTACCGCTTGGACGTACGCAACGCCTCTTTTTTATCCCGTAAGCATCCTGCCTGATTGGATGCAATCTATTATGAACTTTAATCCCATGTATCACTATGTAACTTACTTACGTGAAATCATGCTTTGGGGACAAACCCCAAGTATCCAAGAAAATCTTCTGTGCCTCGCCATGGGTGTTGCGGCGCTCATGTTGGGCTATTTAGTTTTTAGAAAACTCGAAAAGAAATTTATTCTCTACGTTTAGGTGATTACATGACATCGACAAACACCGATAATCCCTTCTTTCTCGGCTCTGACTTAGATTCTGTTGAAAATCCTAGCGAGGAAACCATGATCAAAGTTGACCATGTGTCAATGATTTTCAACATGGCCAGTGAAACCTTAAACAACCTTAAGGAATATGCTATCGCCCTCGCACGCAAGGAGCTTCGGTTTAAAGAATTTCGAGCCTTAGACAATGTTTCACTTGAAGTAAAAAAAGGAGATGTTTACGGCATCCTTGGATCAAACGGTTCAGGAAAATCTACCCTTTTAAAAATTGTGGCTGGGGTTCTTGATCCCACGAAAGGGACTTGCGAGATTAACGGTAATATAGCACCTCTTATCGAGCTTGGAGCTGGTTTCGATATGGAACTTACCGCTCGTGAAAACATCTATCTCAATGGCGCACTTTTAGGATATTCAAAGCAGTTCATCGATGAACACTTCGACGAAATCGTTGACTTTGCAGAAGTTAAGCAATTCCTTGATATGCCTCTAAAAAACTACTCATCTGGCATGGTTGCTCGAATCGCTTTTGCTATTGCAACTGTTATCATCCCTGATATTCTCATAGTTGACGAAGTTCTTTCTGTTGGGGACTTTATGTTCCAAGAAAAATGCGAGCAAAGAATTAATTCTCTTATCAAGAATCATGGAGTAACGGTCCTTATTGTCTCCCACGATAACTACCTTATTGAGCGTCTCTGCAACAAAGCTATCTGGATAGAAAAAGGTCATGTAAAAACAGTAGGCTCCGCAGAACTAGTATGTAAGGCTTATCGTGTTCTTAGCGGATTAAATGGAGAGCAATCTAAAATTCAACAGCTATTTGATCTGATAAAACAACCTATCAATATTCCCAAAGAATCAGTTCTTACCATTGCAGGGGAAGAGTTCCATGAAACAGCGCTTAAGCTTTTCGAACACACCCAATATCCCAATCAAGCAAATGCCGTTATCGCAAATAATAGCAATATTGCTGAGTGCGTTCTTGCCACAAGTCTTGCTGCGCAACTCGAGTGCCCAATCATATATGTTTCCGAAACGGAAATCCCAACATTTTCTCTCTATGCACTAAAGTCCATCAATCCAAAACTGTGCTACATTGTTGGAAGTAACGAATCCATTCAAGACTCAGTCTTGGGAGAAATAGGGCATCTATTACCTGAAAGCGACATCATACGTTTTAAGAGCTCTTCTTTAAGCGCGCTGTCCAATGATATATGCAAGCTATCTGCCACCTTAGATACAGTTACCATTATTCACATCGACGATCTTACAGACTCGATTTCTCAACTGCCCAGCCTATTCAGAAATAAAATTCCTCTCATCCTTTTCAAAACGAACGAATTAACAGAAGAATGCTGGAATATAATTACTTCAGCAAAGAAAACCATATTGCTCAGCGAAACAACAAAGCTATCCGAACAGGAAAAAGAGAGATTCAGCAACCTCGACATCACGACAGCTAATATAGAAACAATAGACAATACAGCTTGCCCTAAAACCCTTGTTGCCTGCAGAAAAGACGATACATTTGACGCAATAGCTGCAATACCCTTCGTTGCTTACAATTCTGCTGAATTTCTCATTATCGACCCATCAAGCGTTGATAACATCAATTGTAATATTGAAATTATCAAAAAAGGAAAAGGAGCAATTAAGCAACTCGTTTTTCTTGGAGGGAGATTCTTGTTCCATGAATATGACAAGGAGCTTTTTGCAACAGTAATGGTTAAAACTTGGGAATAAGAGTAGCATGAGGTTCTTGCTGATAATCGCAAAATTGTTTTACATCAACAAGAACATAACCCCACTGAACATGCACAATCTTCTAAGATTTAGTGATTGCGCTTAAAATCCTGTAGCTTTTTGTAAATACGAGAATCACCAAGTCTTTTTGCAGCCCTAACCACAGCAACATCACGTTGGAGATACACATACTTCTTTAAGGGACGAAGTGTGTATTCTTTTAAGTTTTGATCAATCGCTTCGTCAATCAAAGACAAATTAAGAGAGCATTGAATTGATAATAGTGCCGAAAAGATTTCTTCATCGTCTTTATTCTCAATCAACGGAATGTAGTAGTCTCTATTGAGCCTAGAAACCAAATTAGAGTAAAGAACCCTGAGGTTATTACTATCGGCATACTCCATATTACGAGACACACCCTTTAGCAAATCCCTTACACGAACTTTGTCCCAAGATACGCTTTTGTAGTTCTCACGATAGCAGTAGACCACATCTGTAATGCCATAACAAGTTTCACAGTAGTTCATTACTTCGACAAAAAAGACAGGATCCTCATACCAGCGATATTCAGGAAAACGAATATTCCCTTCATCAAAAATAGATCGATGATATAAGAATCTGATCCATCCATAATCAGTTCCAAGATCCGTCAAATCGAAGCTTCCTTCTTTTTTGACAGAATAAAACGACTGACTTCCTCCGATAAACTTATTCACTTTTCCATCAGGATAAAAAGCCTCAAAGGATCCACAGGATAGTTTTTCATTATTTGCTTTAGCCGCTCCTAACAAGCCACTAAGAACCTTGGCGTTTGGATAGAAATCATCGGGGTCAATAAAAGCCAAATATTCACCCTGAGCTAATTCAATTCCCCAGTTCCTTGCGGATCCCGCTCCACCATTAAGCTGAGAAACAACAAGGATTCGCTGGTCGTTGGCTGCATATTCTTCTAATATCTCTAGTGAAGAATCACTCCCGCCATCATTTACGCAAATCACTTCCATAAAAACATCTTGAGATAGAACAGAATCGAGACACTCCCTAATATACTTTTCTACATTGTATACAGGAATAATTACAGAAACTTCTGGTCTATCAGCAAAACGAAAGCTGTCAGGTATTCTAGACCTGAAGCACTCAGGAGATGGTCTCTCACCATATTTCAATCGTTCGTTATAATCCATTTCGTCATACGCAGAAACTACGCGCTTCCAAAGTTGACAAAAAAGAACGTACATATTCTTATTGATCACTTTGCCGTTCAGGATAAACTCACTCGAAAACTCTTCATAAAGAAGCGCAAAAGTAGACAGCGCCTCCTCAAACGTTTTTACAGTCGGAGGCTCAGCTTCATATGAAATATCAAAGACAAAACTTGGAAGGATATCTTGATTTTTCAAGCTCCGCGAATAACATCCACCAAAAAGCAAAGGAATAGTAAGCGGTACATCTTTCTTTATTTGAGAGCGATCCCACATTCCCGCAACAACAGATGATTTAGACGACACCCACCCCGATGACGCACCTTTAAAATCCAAGGCTATTTCTTTTAGATCAACAAGGACTGTTTTAACGTTTCCTGAAGCCTGAATAGCAACTATGCGTTTTCCTGTTATTTCTTCAAGGTCAATCTGGTTAAGAACAGTCGAGGAAACATGACCCTCCGAAACATAACAGCCAGACAGTTTTATGTTGTGATTCTTAAACTCTTCTTTTGTCAAATGGGTAGAATTTTCGCAGAGAACAAACATCTCATCGTTATCAGAAAGAAGCTGATAAGCATTTAAGATTACTTTCTTATAGTCTTTCTGTAAGGACTTATCCAACAGTAAAACAAATGAGGTTTCAGGCTGGATTGGGCCATAGGTCTTCTTGTAATAGCCATCGAAATCAAACAACATCTCAGAAAGACTATTCCAAACTGATTCCTCAAATGCTTCTTTTGAAAGGAGTTCCTCCTTCTGAAATTTAGCAAAATCCTCAACAAAAGTTAGATAAAACTCATAACGCAAACGAGGAGTAAGTCTCTCTAAATTCCATAAATAACCGTTGTACTGAACCTGAGGAACGCGGTATTTCAACTTTTCAAAAAGCGTTTCGTCCGAACGAAGGAAATTCCATATCTCCTTATATTCATCACATACACAAAAAACCTTACTTAAAGATTTTACCGAAGAGCCAGCATTATCAATGCGATAGTGAAGAAATGCCTCCTTTAGAAGCATGGCTCGTTCTGCAAGCGCAAACACTTTGAAGTTGAATGAAGTATCCTGAAAAGAAGCACCCGGAGTTTCAAGAAATTTTATTCCCTTTTCCTCTAAAAAGTCTCTTCTGTATAATGCGCTCCAAATGGCAGGGCTTGGAGCAAAAACCTTCTGATCATCATCTACTGGGCAAAAAACTTTGTTATACGTACAGCCTTTAAGGGATTCCACAAATGGATCAGGATCGGGATCGGGATCGGGAATAGTTATATGGGTTACAAAATTACTTTTGACAACATCGAGATTATGCTCTTTGCAAACAGAATAAAGCGTTTCAAACATGTGCAAATCAGCAAAGTCATCCGACTCAACTATACCGACATACTCTCCCTTTGCCGCTGCTAGACCTCTATTCATAGAGTTTCCGTAACCAGAATTTGGTTTCGTAATAATCTCAACACGAGGATCCTTTGTAGCATACTCTTCCAATATTCTCAACGAATTATCAGTCGAGCCATCATCAATACAAATGACCTGTATCTCTTGTAGAGTTTGATCAATAATGCTGTCGAGGCATTCACGTAAATATTTCTGAACATTACATACGGGCACTATTACGCTAACGGCACATGAATTCACGACATCCTCCAACTAAGACCATCTATTCCACCTGTTAGATTTTGGATTTTCAACAGTTTATTTTATACAAACGCATATCGTTCTCAGCTAAAACAATCTCAAAACCTGGAGTCTCATCCGTAACCGAAGAAATGCCAATCCATAAATCCTGTTTATAGGGAGCGGTATACATGCCTTCCCCATCCTGATTTCCTTGATCCAAGAGCAAAAGATAGTTGGAATGCTTTCGTGATACCGCACTTTTAACATCATCATTATATTCAATCGAAGACAGCTGTCCCCTAATAAGAGCATCATCAGTAGCTTCGTCGGTTGAGGAATACCCATACCAAACTCTGTACATTACATTCAACCCATAAAGAGCGTGAGAATAAATGCTTCCATCATACGGAAGGTTAATAATCACTGAATCTTCCGGAACTACTTCATGTACTTTTTTCACAAAGGCTATTTCTTCCGAATCAAAAACTTGAATATTCGGCGTTTCTCTATTGCCGCCTTCCAACATCTGTTCAACCATACCAAAGCCCGTAACAACACTAGTATTGTGAGGAATTTCAAAATTTGGATAGTAATTCATAAAAACAAACAAACCAGCAACTACAGTCGACAACAAAACCGAATTCTTTTTTGCGTTTTGTTTAATACTAATTAGGGAAGCAATCCTTTTTACTATTTCAAAAACAGCAAACAATCCCATTGCCGCAAGCGGAATACCTGCAAGTGCAACCATGGCTGCAACTCTAAATGAATCCGTATACCAAAATCCTGTTAAGAAGTGACTCCAGAAACCGTCCGAAGAAGCGTTCACTACATACATCAACAAAACAATAAGATAAGAAAAAGATATCCATCGATACCCTTTTTTACAAAGGGCGTACAGAAAGCCACAAATCACAATGAAAGATAGCAAGAACTGAGGAGCACTTGCTACGGTTAAAGAAAGCATTATAGCGTTAGCAACAGCTTGAGACTTTGATGCAAACGAACCCCATTCAAACCAAACAACGCCCGAAAAAAACTTAGAGTTGAACAGTAGTGTCCAAAAAAGAACAACTAACCCAACAAATAAAAAAGAAAATAAAATCTTGCGAAAGTATTTTGTTTTCTTTTCACCTGAACTGTCTCCAACTCTATCTACTATCAAATAAACACAGTAAGGGGAAAGAAGAACGATCCCCGTAAAAATCGCATTCGGATGAAGGAATACTAGAGCTACCCCCGATAAAAGGAATGCTGCTAAATTTCTTATTCTGAAACTCATAGTTTCTTTCTTCTTAACAAGAAAGAAAAACATACTCATCGCAATCGGAAGAAAAACATATCCTGCAAGGTTTGGATACAGTGGACCAAAAATCAAAAAACCCCATGGAAACGCAGCAAAAGCAATCGACACCAAGCTTCCCCACCAGACAACCTTTTTCTCTGTTGGAAACAGCACGTTTAAAAACAAGAAAATAGAAGATGGAAAAACAACCGCTAGCAATAAATAATTAAACGCATTTATCCCGATGCCAATATCTATACCTGTCAGATTAATTCCTAAAGCAACCACAGAGTGCCAAGCAGAAGGATACGTGCTATTCCAACTCGGGAAAAAGACACCGCCATCAATAAAAGAACGGATCATTTCCAAGTGAAAAATATTATCGTTTTCCTGGTAGATAGAGGCAGGCCCGTCAAGACTTCTCACAAAGAAATATGTAGCCACAATACTTGCAAAAAGAACATACCAAGCTAGACATAACCAAGTGTTTCGAAAATTCGACTCAGGCATTTCACTAAAATCGCACGATGTTTTTTTCTTCTTTCTTATCAACGTGATAAAAAAAGGTATTAAAAAAACTCCAAGACACGAAAAAAAGACCTCAATCCATGAAGTCGTTTGACCAGAAACGGAATAAATAAAGGATATTGAATAAAACCCTAAGATCGAAAAGATTGGCGCACAGACAACAGCTAAAATCTTTGAGAAACGAAGCCCTCGTAAAAGAAAGAAACCCGGAACATATATCAGAAGAGCATATATAAAAACTTGGAAATAAAAAGATAACCACATATCCTGTCCTACAATCTTGCTATTAGGAAATTTTATTCGCCAGAGTAAGAGTCTCTATCGTTTTTATATCGCTCAAACTTCTCAATAGCCAACTGCTGAGTTAGCTCCTTTATCTTAGTGTCCGCCTGGGAAATTCGCATACTACAACGAAAGCAAAGAACGAGCAGTACAAAAATAAAAAAGAGAAAAACAAAATTAGAAGTCGTCTGGACACCGGTAATTGAAGCAAGCCAATAAAATACACCAGGAAAAATACTTACAATAAGAAGCAAACCTGCAAAACAAAACCAAAGAACCGAGTCTTCGATTTTAACTTTCGCATTTCTAATACTTCGAACAATAAAAACAAGCGTCAAAAATGAAACGATAATCAAGACGACACGGAGAGCAAGCGTCATTATTATTTGCCCCCTTCGATCTTTTTACGAAACACCTGAACAAAAATGATCGAGATCATCATGCGCATCATATACTTAACCGAAGTATTTAGGCTTAAGTAACTCTCACCAGCCGTTCTTTCTTGCATTTTAACAGGAACCTCCGCAACTTTTGCATTAGCACGTTTGATTAAGTATGAAACGGTATCTGGTTCTGGACCCATATTCATACCAAGCGCCATATGTTTAATCATCCGTTTATTAAAAGCGCGCATACCTGAAGTTGGATCTTTAATTGTTTGCCCCGTGGTTATTTTGATAGTTTTCTCGAGCAAAAAGCTTCCTACCATACGAAGAGAACGCTCTTTCTTTCCCTGAATGAAACGCGAACCAATAACAATATCGTTTTCTTTTATTGCTTCAATCATGGGCTGAACATATTCAGGAAGATGCTGACCATCTGCATCAAACTGAATTGCGCAATCGTAGTTGTGACGATAGGCGTATTTCATTCCTGTCTGAAACGCTCCCGCAAGCCCCAAATTAACAGGCAAATCTAAAAAAGGGTACTGATTATCGCGGCATACTTGAGCCGTTCCGTCTTTGGAGCCATCGTTGACAATAAGGTAATCAACGTCGGGAACCCCAGCCTCTATAGACTCAATGGTATTCTTCAGCGATTCCTCTTCGTTATATGCGGGTATGACCAACAGTGTTTTCAACGCATCAATCCTCATGGATAGTTAAATAATCAACTTTCGATTATACAATTGATTGCAGCATGAGCCAAAAACTTTATGTCGTAGTACATTGCGAGGCTCCTGTTTTGAGGACAATAGCTAATATCTTGATAACAATCACTGCAAACTTTTGTTTCTTGACTCCGCAAGACACGCGATAGTCTCCTCTGTGATAGCACGTTTTGCTTGGATTTAGAGAACACTGTTGGGTATCCGCTGCAATGTGAAAACTTTCATTTTTTGCAAGTTTTCACATTGACGAAGGTTCCTAGATTTGACGCTGCGTAAAATACCGAACAAAAATTGCGTAAAATACCGAATGAAATTGCGGTAAAATACCGAATGACGGCAGCAGAGAAAGAGGTAACCGCATGTCAGATGCTAAAACGCTCACCCCAAAAGGCTACAAACCAAGGCTTATCGAAAAACGCCTTGACAACCTTATGGAATCGTTCGGATGCGTTGAAATCAATGGCCCTAAGTGGTGCGGCAAGACATGGACTGCACAAACTCGGTGTGCAAGCATAACTAAATTAGACGAGCCTACCGAGCGCGAGGCGGCAGAACTAGACCCCTCTCTTGCCCTTATGGGTGACGCACCTCATCTCGTAGACGAATGGCAAGAAGTTCCCGAGGTGTGGGACGCAGCTCGTCGTTTTGTCGATGATTCAGGAAACAAGCGAGGTCTGTTACTACTCACCGGCTCCACCTCGCTAAAAGCTAACGAACGCAATCGCGTGCGTCATTCTGGAACAGGCAGGATAGCTCGCCTTTCCATGTATCCCATGACTCTGTGCGAATCGGGCGAAGGCACAGCAAGCGTATCGCTTAAAGCTCTTATGAGTGGCGAACCGCTCAAACCAGACCGCAAGCAAACAGCGCTTGCAGATGTCGCTCGCTGGTGCTGCCGCGGCGGATGGCCTGCAAATCTCGGACTCTCTGACGATGCTGCAGCGGAAACGGCAGCTCAATATGTACAGTCTGTTCTTGATGTGAACGTTATTGAAGAAGGTCGCTCGCCAAAAACAGCACTTGGACTGCTCCGCGCCCTTGCCATGAATGTAAGTCAGGCAGCAACGTACAAGACGCTAGCAAAAGATATGACGGGAGGAGAGGATGGCCCCAACATTGACACAATAGCGTCATATCTTGAACTGTTTGACAGGCTCAAACTTACCGAGGGGCTGCGAGGTTGGGAGCCTCCAATGCGGGCAAAAGCTCGCGTGAGAGTGAAGCCTAAACACTATTTCTGTGACCCCTCTTTGGCAGCGGCTCTCCTTAGAGCAACGCCAGAAAAACTCTTGCGCGACACACAAACTCTTGGGATGCTTTTTGAGAACTTGATAGTTCGCGACGTTCGTGTGTTTCTTTCCACCTATGAAGGATTAGGTAACAGCATGTTTTACTATCGAGATGAGCGAGGACTTGAAGTTGACATTATCGTTGAACATGATGAGCGATGGGCAGGAATCGAGGTTAAACTGAGCGACACTAAGGCAGATGACGGCGCAGCAAGCCTGCTGGCTCTGCGTAAGAAAATGCTTTCTAATCCTGCTGCGCGAAACGCCGAGCCAGTATTTTTGGCTGTTGTGGTTGGCCGTGGCAATTTAGCCTACACCCGCGATGATGGCGTGTTAGTAATTCCCGCAGCGCTGCTTGGTGCGTAATAAACTAACTGTTTTCCAATCATTTTCGCCCGTTAATTAACAATTAAATTTAAATTGTATGAACATTATCATTTAAGCTACATAACAACGCATAAGCGCACAATACGTGCTTAAATAGTGGTTAACACTATCTTACAAACGATTATTACGGGTTAGGAAAAAAATGTCTCAAATTGCGGCCAGCATTATTGTTCCCTGCTACAAAGTTGAACAATATCTTCCGCGCTGCCTTGATTCTCTCGTTAATCAAACCCTAAAAAATATTGAAATCATCTGCATCAACGACGGATCGCCCGACTCCTGCATTACCATTCTTAAAGATTACCAATCTCGCTATCCTGATAAAATAGTCATTATTGACAAAAAAAACGAAGGCGTCTGGAAAGGCCGTTGGGATGGAATCAAAATTGCCCGCGGCGAGTATATTGGTTTTGTAGACAGCGATGATTACGTTGAACCAACATTTGCCGAAGACCTCTATTCCGTAGCAAAAAATGCAAACGCGGATCTTTCTGTTGCTGGATTTTCGCGCATTGATCTTGATACCGGAAAACGTCTTTCAAGCGAACTGTGTTCGCAAAGAAATCCGTTTAATATTCAACAAGAACCGGGACGCATTATCGAACTAAATGGCGCGCCTTGGAACAAGTTTTTCAGAACAAATATCCTCAAAAATATGAATGACCTCGAAAAACCGCCTGCGGTTCTTGATGATCTTCTGTTTCACATGCTTGCCTATCTCGATATGGAAGGCGATGTTGTTTTTACCCCAAAAAACCTTATCAATTACATGGTTCGAAGCGACTCGATCATTAATACCATAACGCAAGAAAAACTACAGACTGGATACGATGCTTTTCTTGAAGTTAAAAAATACTATCTTGAAAAAAATGCAAGCCCTCAACTCATGCAAGCACTTGACGCAGTTGCTTTTCTTCATTTAGGTATTTCCATGAATTTCCGTATGTCTTACAACAAAGACATCAACCTTAACAAAGAGTTGTCAAAAACTACTTTGTTTCTTGATGAGCATTTTCCTTCTTGGAAAAATTCCCCATATATTAACCTCTCTTTTGCAAAAGAGAATAAGGGTGCTTTTATCAAGCTCCTCATTGCTCAAAAACTCTACAAAGCCCATCTTATGAAGCCTTTTTTGGGGTGTTATCGCTTCCTAATTGATAAAATCAAAGTCGATATTAAATGGTAGAAACGTTAAAGCATATACATCTCGCTTGGAAATATCACCTAAGGAGAAAATAATGAAAGGTATTATTCTTGCAGGTGGGTCGGGTACACGTTTGTATCCTCTTACCACCGTTACAAGCAAACAACTTTTGCCTGTTTACGATAAGCCGATGATTTACTATCCGTTGTCGGTGCTTATGATGGCGGGCATCAAGGATATTCTCATTATTTCCACACCGACCGATCTCCCCAATTTCGAACGCCTTTTAAAAGATGGCTCAGACTACGGCGTAAATCTTTCCTACGCAGAGCAGCCCTCACCTGATGGATTAGCGCAAGCATTCATTATTGGTGAAGAGTTTATTGCGGGCGATTCTTGTGCGCTTGTTTTAGGTGACAACATTTTTTACGGAAATGGTTTAGGCAGGCATTTGCGCCGTGCGGTTGATGACGCTGAAACCAAAGGTGGTGCAACCGTTTTTGGCTACCACGTTGATGATCCAGAGCGCTTTGGCGTCGTTGAATTTGATGAGGAGTTCAATGCTATTTCCATTGAAGAAAAACCCGAGCATCCAAAATCAAATTATGCAGTAACGGGTTTGTATTTCTACGACAATCGTGTATGTGAATTTGCCAAGAAAGTTAAGCCTTCCGCTCGTGGCGAGCTAGAAATTACCACGCTCAATCAAATGTATTTGGAAGACGGTACGCTCAACGTGGTTACGCTTGGTCGCGGATATGCTTGGCTTGACACGGGCACTATGGAATCCCTCTTTGAGGCAAGTGAATTTGTTCGTGCGGTAGAACGCAGCCAGAGCCTGTCGGTTTCTGTTATTGAAGAAATTGCTTTCCAGAATGGTTGGATTTCCAAAGAACAGCTTATTGCGGCAGCTCAAAAGTACGGAAAGTCTGTTTATGGTAAGCATCTCTTGAAAGTTGCTGAAGGAAAAATTGTTCCTCATAAGGAGCGTGCTTAAATGCGAATTCTTATTACGGGTTCAAAAGGTCAGCTTGGTAATGAGCTTAAACGCTTGCTGGAAACAGGTAAGGCAGAAATTGGCCCTGTTCCTTCCGAGTACAACGAGGCAAACGTTGATTATGTTGATTATGATGCCTTGGATATCACAGATGCTGCGGCGGTTGAATCGTGGATGAGTGAGCACGCGTATGACTTGGTCATTAATTGCGCTGCCATGACTAATGTTGATGGTTGTGAAGCAGCGGAAGGAGCTGCTTTTAAAGTTAATGCACAGGGTCCTGAAAGCTTGGCGCGTGAATGCGAAAAACAAGACGCAAAATTCGTCCAGGTTTCAACTGATTATGTGTTTCCTGGAACTGATACAACGCCACGAACCGAGCAAGACCCAACAGGTCCTGTTTCCGCTTATGGACGATCAAAACTTGCGGGGGAACTTGCAGTGCGTAAAGCGTGTAGGAAATATTTCATTGTTCGTACCGCTTGGCTCTATGGTTACGTTGGCAAGAATTTCGTAAAAACAATGCTTAATCTTGGTAAAACTAAGGATGAAATTTCTGTCGTAAATGACCAGTTAGGCAATCCTACATCTGCAAATGACCTTGCCTACGAAATTTTGAAAATCGCCTTAACTGATAATTATGGCGTGTATCATTGCACCAACGAAGGCACTTGTTCTTGGGCGGATTTTTCAAAAGCGATTATGGAAGGCGCAGGTCTTAGCTGTAAAGTGAATCGCTGTACGAGTAAAGAATATAAGGAAATGAATCCGGCGAGTGCCAACAGGCCAGCGTATTCTTCGCTTGAAAACGTACACCTCAAAACTACAATAGGAAACGAGATGCGCGATTGGCAAAATGCCCTTAAAACGTATCTCAAGAATCTCCCAGAATTGGAAGGCTAATGCATGTCTGAAGAATTTACTCCAGAAAAGATAATTGTTACCGGTGGCGCTGGTTTTATTGGATCAAATTTCGTTCATTGGATAGTTGATAATCAACCCAATGTTCATGTAACGGTGCTTGATGCCTTAACCTATGCAGGAAACAAAGAAAATCTTGCAGGTATTCCAGAAGAACGTATGACGTTTGTCCATGGAGATATTTGCGATACGGAATTACTTAACCAGCTCGTTCCTGGAACAGATGCAATTGTTCATTTTGCGGCAGAATCTCACAATGATAATTCCATTGCTGATCCTGAACCTTTTGTGCGCACTAATGTATATGGTACGTATCAGTTACTTCAGGCTGCACTTAAGAATAATGTTCGCTTTCATCACATTTCTACCGATGAGGTTTATGGGGATTTAGCATTAGATGATCCTGCTCGTTTTACTGAGAAAACTCCCTATCATCCCTCAAGCCCCTATAGTTCAACCAAGGCTAGTTCAGATATGTTAGTACGTGCATGGTGTAGAACGTATGGCGTACGTGCGACTATTTCCAACTGTTCAAATAACTACGGGCCTCGTCAGCACATCGAGAAGTTTATTCCTCGTCAAATAACCAATATTCTGTGCGGTATTCGCCCCAAGCTTTATGGTGACGGGTTGAATGTCCGTGATTGGATTCATACCGAAGATCATTCCAGTGCAGTATGGGCAATTTTAACCAAAGGCCGCATTGGCGAAACATATTTGATTGGCGCAGACGGAGAAAAGAACAACATTGATGTTCTGCATGCAATTCTTAAAGGCATGGGTAAAGCAGAAGACGATTTTGATTGGGTAAAAGATCGTCCAGGGCACGACCGTCGCTACGCTATTGATTCAACAAAATTACGTACCGAATTGGGTTGGATGCCTAAGCATACTGATTTTGATCAAGGTCTTGCCGACACAATTAAGTGGTATGAAGATAATCGTGGCTGGTGGGAAGCTGAAAAAGAAGCTACCGAAGCCAAATACGCAAAACAGGGGCAATAAGTGCGGCAGTTGTTAAGGTGCGATTTGCAACTGAAACACGCTTTTTAATGCCCAAATGCCAGGTTAGTTAATGGCCTGGCATTTGGTTTATTATGAGTAAGTAATTTCGCAATATAAGGCGATAGTTTTTTCGCTAAGGAGATACGACATGGCAGTTGGAAACACAACGCAAAGCGGAAATTTCACCTTTACTAAAACTTCCATTGAGGGTGTAATTGTTGTTGATGTGAAGGCTTACGGGGATGACCGAGGCTATTTCATGGAAACCTATAAAAAGCCAGACTTTGTAGCTGGTGGTATTGATGTTGACTTTGTTCAGGACAATCAGTCAAGCTCAACCAAAGGTGTATTGCGCGGGCTGCATTTCCAAATTAACCACCCTCAATCAAAGTTGGTCCGCGTAGTGTCGGGTGAGGTATTTGATGTAGCCGTTGATTTGCGTGAAGGAAGCCCTACCTACGGCAAGTGGGAAGGTGTTATTCTTTCCGCGGAAAACAAGCGCCAGTTCTTTATTCCCCGTGGGTTTGCTCATGGCTTCTTGGTTTTAAGCGATACGGCTGAATTTTGCTATAAGTGTGATGACGTTTATCACCCTAATGATGAGGGTGGCCTTATGTGGAATGATCCCGCAATTGGAATTAAGTGGCCAGCTCTACAGGGCGATGATAGCTTCGATGAATCAAAAATTATCTTGAGCGACAAAGATAAAATTCATCCTGCATTTAAATAATTCTGCAATTTCGCCATTATTCTCTTTTACTCCAACCTTAAGGTTCATACATGATAATCACCGACGAAGAACTTCAACAACTAAAAGCGATAGAACTAGAGATCCTCGATGAGTTTGTTCGTATTTGCGATAAACATTCGATAAAGTATTTTCTGTCTGACGGAACGTGCCTTGGAGCCGTTCGCCACAAAGGTTTTATTCCCTGGGATGACGATATTGACGTAAGTATGCTCCGCAGTGATTACGAAAAGTTTTGCGAGGTTTGCAAAACAGATCTTGCAGATGCATACATCCTACAGAATTTTCATACTGAAAAAAACTGTGGTCTCGTATTTGCAAAAATTCGTAAAAAAGGCACCATTTTCTCTGAAGATTACTCGCAGCACCTTAACATTAATCAGGGAGTATGGATTGACATCTTCCCTTACGACAACGTCCCAGACAACAGAGACATACTGCTCAAACAAACCAAAAAGGTTGATTTTCTCAAGAACCTCTACATCGTAAAAAGTGGTTACAAAATGCCTCCCAACATGACCCTTTTGAAAAAAATTGCCTATTATGGTGCAAAACTGCTCTGCGTTTTTACCCCCTTCAGCACTCTCATAACGAAGCTCGATAAGGAAATGACGCGCTTCAACAACCAGAATTGCAAAAATATCTACCCTTACGGTGGAGCATATGGAATAGACAGAGAAATGCTTCCTGCACGATTATGCACAGAAACCACCACAGTAGAGTTCGAAGGAAACCATTATCTAACTTATAAAAACTATGAGGAGTATCTAACCTTACATTACGGAAACTATCTGGAACTTCCGCCAGAAAATGAGCGCGTTGCCGGCGTTCATCGCATTGTCGAATTTAAAGCCTCAGTTAATTAGTTAGTTTTACTTACCTGCTTGCTGCAACTACGTAAAGCTAAAATCGCCAAAGTCTAACTCTCGGGGAAAATGGTTAGTGCGTTTTTCAACAGGAGGTAATTGCATATAATCAGATCCCATATGCCTTGCAACCTGCTTTTTATACTCGCGAACCAACTTCATTGTTGTGTCTTCAAAAGGCATCTCTGCCAATGGATAGATTTCATCCTCATCAACATACATGTACGTCATGCCGTAATCTGTAAGGGCAGAATACCGCTTTGTTTTACCACGGTACTTTTCAGAAAGCTTCCGGTAATGATTCCATAGTCGCTTTTCACAACCAGGAATATGACGAAGAACAAATCCAAGAGCAGAGCTAATTACATACTTGAGTTTATCTTTGGCTGTTTTTTGAGTATTGATGAGCTTAATAAAATGCACGTGATACGCGAACCATAAAACAGTTGCAATCTTGCATTGTTTTGCATATTTTCTTAATTCAGCTTCATCTTCTGGAACATTTTCATAGACAAATAAATCAAGAAAAAACCCTGGCCTATAACCCGAAGCCCATGCTTCATCGGTAACAAAAACAGTATTCTTTAAAACAAGATGCGGTTTTAAATTATAATAACCCCGATTAAACTCAGGGCCCATAAGGTAATACTTATCGGATAATTCCAATTGAGCAACCTCAATAAACCTGTCATAGTCCCTTCTGAGCATGGCAATATCAATATCGTCATCCCAGGGAATAAAGCCCTGATGACGCTGCGCGCCAATAGAAGTACCTGCAATAGCAAAATAGTCAATATTATGCTTATTGCACAGCTCGGCAAAATCTTTATAGATAGACAAATTTATCTTATGAACTTTATCAAGTGTTTCCTGATCATATTCTTTAAACAATGCGCAACCGCCATACCTGTAACTAAGAAATATCTAACTAAATAAAACGGTATATTCTTCAGACTTAAAATGTTCCATTACGCGAGATATTGCCAAGGACTCTTCTGGCGAAACCCCGGAAAGCGATTTTCCTTTTTCAATCGTTCTCGCAAACGTCAATAATTGATTACGAATTCCCTCGCCGTCGAGTTGATAAAAATAACGCTTATTCAAACTCGGATCTTCATGGCGAATTTCAAAATAATCTGTTTTCCACCAAGGAGCAGGAACATAAATATACCCTTCGGTTCCCGACACAATCAACTCGCCCTCCGCTTTAACTGAGCGACCAACCCTAAAGGAGCCAACAGAAGCAGGATATCTAAAATTCGCCTTAACAAAATCGCTTAAACCGCCCCTTTGTTTATCACAGTATGCAACATACGAATCAGAAAATCCGGCTGTACCTAGTAATTGAAAAATGGGCAAACAAGCAGTTGGAGCCCAATATTCCATGGCATCTTGCCATTCGTCATCCGTTGTGCTTTCAGATGAATTAATCCTGCCTAGCCCCGTGCAAACAGAATCAACTGAAATAATTCGACCAATCCTCCCGCTCTTAGCAAGCAGCAAGAGCCTGTTATATGCCGTTGAATAAGCAGTTTTGATTGCTTCCATCAAGACTAAATTATTTGCTTTAGCCGCCGATTGCAGCAACCTGCAGTCTTCCTCTTTCTCTGTTAAAGGAGACTCACAAAGAACATGTACTCCTTTTTCTAGGGCAGTTTGAATTTGCTGGAAATGATTTTTTGGATGAGTTGCAAGGAAAATCGCATCAACATTTTCTAGCAGCTCCCTATAGCTTGATTCAAAACTAGCTTTTGAATCATCCACGGAAAGATGAGCAACACACTCCATCCCGTTAACAAAAGCACTCTCGGAATGATATTTTTCCACAACAGGCCCTTTACCAATAAAGGCAATTTTTAATGATTGCTTCTTGCTTCTAATTTCAGTACTTGAAATTCCCTCGGTACGTTCGAGGTAAACAACATCACAGTATTCTTTCAAGTAGTCAAATTTGCCAACCCAATCTGACCCAACAGTAAAAATATCAACACCATAACGACGAATATCATCGATTTTCTGACCTTCATACTCCTCGACAATTATTTCATCTGCCAATCCCGTAGCACGAACTGCATCCATTCTTTCTACTAAAGATTGCTCGACGTTAATCTTGCCACGAACCTTGTCAAAATCCTCCGCTGTAACGCCAACGATAAGATAATCTCCAAGAGCTTTTGCGCGCTCGAGCAAACGAATATGACCCCTGTGAAGGTTGTCATATGTGCCATAAGTTATTACTTTTATCATCAATAGTTCCTAGCTATAACAAGCCTTTTGTTTGCATATCTTTCAGTGCGTCAATTAATTTATCATTGTCATTTTTTGACAAAGCGCCTATATGACCAACGCGAAAAATTTTATCCGCTAAATCGCCCCCATTAGGACACACCCATATATTGTAATTGTCTTTCAAGTAAAGAAAAACCTCATGTGCCGACACGTTGCGCGGAGCCAAAACGGTAACAGCGTTTGAGGGCGATGGCGAAATTACAGTAACGGGAAGATCTTTTATTTTTGCTCTAAAATCCTCCGCAAGGGCAGCAATCTTCTGCCTCTCCGCTGCAACGCCGCCCATCCTTTTAATCTGTTTTAGACGAGCATTAATTTGCAACAGTGTTCCAACTGCAGGAGTAAAAGGCGTTTGTCCTCTCCTGCCATTATCTAATGCGCTTTTCAAATCTAAATACATACCCTTAGGCTCATTGGCTTCTATGCGGTTCAAGGCTTTTGGCGAAAGAGCTATCAAAGAAACGCCAGGGGGGCAAGCCAAGGCCTTTTGCGAGCCCGTGATAAAAACGTCGACTCCGAGTTCTTCCATATCAAGCGGATCAGCCAAAAAGGCACTAATAGCGTCCATAATAAAAATCATGTCATTTTGCTTACAGAAAGCAGAAAGCATGGACGCATCGTACAAAACCCCTGTTGAAGTTTCATGGATATTAACCAGTAATGCGCTATATTCTTGGGAGTTATATCGAGCCAAATTTTCAGGTGTTAACGATTGTCCAAATTCAACTTGAATATCATCGTGGGGAATTTTGTAAATGTCACAAAGTTGCGAAAAGCGCCTACCAAAGCTACCTCCAACAACAATAAGCACCTTATCTTTTGGTGTTAAAACACCAGCAACAGCCGCCTCCATTGCAGCCGTACCAGAACCCGTAATAAAAACAGCTCTTGATTCCTGAGGTGCCCCAGCAAAATCAAGAAAAAGCTCTTCGTTTTCGAGCATGATTTTTGAAAACTCTTCTGTTCTAAAATAAGGAACTTGATTAGAACCAATACTAAGCACTTCTTCGCTTGCCATTACTGGTCCAACCGTAAAATTCAGCATGACCTTCTCCTTATTTTTTATCTTTACTCCGCTAATATTACGTCTAATACTTATTTAAAATCATTTTTATCCTAAAAAAAATTCTCTCAAGTTTACAAGGAGAATAGAAACCTGGATCAAAAGCAAAACGCAGACGCAATAAAAAAGAATTGGGCGCTTTCACGTATTCAGACAAAAAATCCTTGTTCGAATCTATTAAATAATCTTTGTATCCATCTAGCAAAAAACCAGCAGTCCGCGTTGAAAAATGCGTCGATCGCGAACATAAATATTTAAGCCCTTCTTTTATTCTCACTAAACCAAGTTTACCTAAGCCTCGTTCGCCAACTTGATTTTCTCCTGTAATACGACGTTGAATATAAGAGTGAGACAAATCAGAAACAGCGTAACCGCAAGCCAACGCAACCAAATGCATCCATCCATCATGGATGCGTGGCCACTCCTTAGGTTTATACTTGCTGGCAATCTCAGCAAACGCAGAATTAAAAACCATCGTGCAACCAGAAGCCCAGTTCACAGTGAGAAGAAGCTTAAATGAATCCGCATAAGGAGCAAACACCTCGTACTCGCGCCTTTCGTTGTTTAAGTTCGCATCAACATTGCACACATCGCTATAGTAAAGACGCGGACCATCACCAGAAACTTTGATGCAATCAACAGCCGCGGAAAGTTTTTCTGGTAACCAATAATCATCCTGATCAGAAAAGGCAAAGAAAGAATATTCCAATGGATCAGCTTCATAGAGCATATCCATAAAATTTTCTGCAAGGCCCTTATTTTTTTTATTTTTCCTAAAACAGACGTTGCTGCATCGGCTAGCATAACCTTCACAAATGCCGCAGGTAGTATCACTTGACCCATCATCTGAAATAAGCAAATGAACCTCAACGTTTTGCTGATTAAGAATGCTTTCAATTTGCTGGGCTACATATTTTTCTCCATTATAGGTACCCATCATCACAAGAATTCGAGGTAGATTTTCGCACTTTGTTCCTAAATCACTCATCTGCTTCATAACCCCAAACACGAATCATAGCTGAGTACATATCCAAAAGTGAATCTTGCGGAACCCATCCTAAGCTTTTGATTTTTGTAGTATCTAGCTTTAAATCGGATGATTTTCTAAACGTTGCTTCCCTTGCGGCGTCAAACTCTCGAACCACCTTTGTATCACTCGCTCCAAATTGCTCTAGGACCATCTCGGCCATCTCTTTAATGCTGCAATATGAATCTTCGTTTGCCGCATTATATGCCTCACCTGGCTTTCCTTGAGCGAGCGAAGTAATTATTGCTCTTGAAGCATCATTAACAGAAAGATAAGGATTTTTCTTCAAACCATCACTTAAGAGAACGATATTTTCGCCCTTCAAAGCCTGTCTACCAAATTCAGCAAAAACCCTTCCATCATTTTGCGGTACACCCTGCCCAAACGTTTGAGCTAAACGAAGCACCACCGCAGGAACACCACACTCCGAATAAGCTGAAGCGCATAAACACTCAACTAAACGCTTAGCCTCAGGATAGCTATTACGAACAACCATAGGGTCAAGCTTGCCAAGATTATCTTCGCTTGCTACTCCCTCAACCTCGCCATACACCTCCATGGTGGAAAGAAAAACATATTTTTCAACTCCCAGCTCTGCGGCAACATTAAGAGTGGACTCTCCCCCACTAACGATTTGGCCGATCGTTGAGGCAGGATTTTGTTGAAAAGCTTTGCTCGAGGTTCCGCAAGCACCATGAACAAAATAGTCAGCTTCATCAATTCCCTCTAGAGGAAGCCCAAGTTCCCATTTGATAAACTTTATTCCAGAGTACCCATTAAACATTACCTTCGCTTTTTCAATATTACGAACAGGAAGAATAAGCTTAGAACCCAACGAGAAAGAGTTGTTTCGTGCCAAAAAAACACGAACGAGCTGTGAGCAAACTAAGCCCGTTGCGCCCGTTACAACAATCGTCTTGCCACGGAAAGACTCCCAGGGAAGCGAACCATCCTTAGCGACATTTATGGCTGTTTCCATGAGATAATCATTTAGACTTCCCATAGCTGCTCCATTTCCTTGTAGTCCATATAGCCTTTAAACGCAAAAAAATCACGACGCGTAGTGATTTTAATGTTATCTGAGGGACCTTCTATCGTGTGGATATCATAGCCGTAGTGCGACATAAGAGAAATAGAATCAATAAAACTCAACTCTCCCTCCTCTATAGCTCGCTGGTGTTCGGCATAGAAGGATTCAAAAAAGAATCCTTGTGGAGCACGAGCCATTTTGCAGCATGAACGGTCAACCACCCGTTGTACTTGACCATTGCTCTCTTCGATTATAGTTTCAACTGCGGGCGCAACCGTTGCCGTACAGCCCTTTGCCCTCACTGATTTTATACAAGCGGTAATAGTTGCTTCGTCAATAAGAGGACGAACGCCATCATGCACAAGAACAACGGTGTTTTCATCGGCAAGCCCTTGCCTATCGATTTCTTTCAAGCCTTTAAAGATTGATTCTTGACCCGACGAACCACCTGGAACAATAGCATCAACTTTTTCGAAATGTTCGTTTTTTATTATTTGCTGCAATAGGGGAATACCCGACTCAATACAAACAACAACAATAGAGCCCACTAAAGGATGCTGCTCAAAATGATTGATTGTGTGAGCGATAATTGTTTTTCCGCCGAGCTCTAAAAACTGCTTTGGGGTTTTAGCTCCGCGCATTCTTGAACCCGCTCCACCAGCAAATATGAGCGCAATGTTGGTTTTAGGCATGTAAGACACCTCTTGAGAAGATAGATCAATTTCATGAATGGAGAAGGCCGTCTTTGACTCCCTTTGTCATTTCTCGTAATTTTCTCATTTTATCATCTTCCCATAGAACGACCTTAATCGACCAAGCAAGATAGCGAAGCACAGTAGAACCAAGGGAAAATCTCCCCATCTTCTTTTGCCAGTATATATAATTTCTCATTTGATAGTATTTTCTAAAGGCACTATGGTTCATTACCTTAAACTCACGCCCGAAAAGTGTTTTGTATTCCGTTTCTCCTATAGCGTGATTAAAAACCGCTTTTTCTGTTTGGTATATTTTCCAACCAGCACTTCTTAAACGCTCACAGTATTCAAAATCAACGTAATCAATAAACAAGTACTCATCAAAGCCTTTTACTTCTTTCCAGGCTTTGACACAATTTAGCGACCCAGAAGTAATGCACTCCTCAATACATCCTTCGGTTCCAAAGCGACGCCCCGTATTTCGATCAACGTAACTCGGCGCAACAACGGCAATATCTTTTTTATCATCTACATGTAAAAGAAGCTCCCTAACAAAATCTTGCGGGATAATTGAATCTTGGTCCAAAGTTAATAGCCACTCATACCCCGCATTATCTGCGTACATCATCATTGTGTTTAAGGCAGCAGCAATTCCCTTGTTGACACCATCAGCAACATAGGTAACATTGCCATACTCTTTAAAATGATCAGAACTTTCGTCTAGATGCTCCGAATTATCGATAAGAAAAATTCGATCAACCTGGCCCGATAAAGATTGTATATTTTCTTTTAACAAAAGGTAGTCGGGGTAATATAGGACAATGCCCGCTGCTACTGCTTTCTCAGAATCCGCTGTTATACCACCATGAACACTTCGCATCTTATCTCTCTTCTTTTCACAAAGGGCTTTATAGCCCAATTAGTAGTATGCTCACAAACTGATATATCTTCGAGTAGATTCCTTGATTACGTAAAAGATTTAACTCCTTGATAATTTTAATCCGTGCAAAAGTCTTTTTTTCTTTTATTGAAGCAAGTAGCTCTAGTTGTTTTTCGTTCTCTTCCGCTATATCTAAATCGGAAGCCAAAAAATAACAAGCCCTATCAACAGGTTTCGCCGCAGACCTAGCCATCTCTTTAACCCAACCCCTAGATAAAGCCGTCCGTACAATAGATGCTAATCTATCACCAAAGGACTGACTCTTGATGGCGCCTGCAACATTTCCCTGATGCTGACGATAAAGCAAAGTCGATTCCTTGATGTAGGCAACTACTCCTACAGCCTTAGCAAGACAAACAATCCAGTGATCATGGAACTCAAAGGGCTTCGGTATATCTTCGTGAATTACCTTCTCGACTATCGCTCTATTCAGCATCATCGCTGAACCCTGCGCAACATTTCCAACCAAAAACTGAGGAAGCGTTATCGTGCAAGGATCAAAATCAAGAGTTGCAGTAAATGATTCACTAATGCACTCAAGTTGCTCATCAACAACACGACTATCGGTAAAAACCACTAAAGGTGTTTGTTTTTCGAACCGCTCCTCTAATTCAATAATCTTAGTCAAACTGAGTTCTATTTTATCTCTTAACCAAACATCATCTTGATCGCAAAACATGACATAAGGCGCACTACTTACCTTTAAGAGAGATAAAAAGTTCTTAGTTGCAGAATGAAAACCGGCATTTCGCGCCACAACTTCGATCCTCTGATCTGTTTTTTGCATTTCCTCAACTATAGCAAGCGTATTATCTGTTGATCCATCGTCAGATATAAGAAGAGTCCAATTGTTGTAAGACTGATTTTGCAGTGATTCTATTTGCTCCCTAATGTACTTTTCACCATTATAAGTAGCCATTAGAATGTCTATCTTTTCTTGATTAAAAGACATTAGCCCTTCGAAATCCCATCTATTGTCATTTTCTGAAGCCAATATTAATAAGGCAACAGAACGCTTATAATATCTAATATGATAAATCTATTTAAAGTTTAAAATGTCGACGATCGCAAGCAAGCGCCCAAAGTACATCGTGATTAAGCAATCGCACTTACTCAAGATCTTTCTTTTCTCAAGACAACATAAGTCTACTTTGTACAACTAATTAACCAACAACACCACGGAGAAGCCACGAATGGACACGACTGTATTCACAATTTGCACCCCTGTTCACAATGATACAAATTACTTACCGTATCTTTTTAAGAGCCTCGAACAACAAACGTACAGCAATTGGAATATCGTTATAGTGGATGATGCATCCAAAGATGAGCCTCTGAACTACATCCAAGAACAGGACATTATCGATAACAGTAAAATAACCACATTTAGATATGAAAGAAACGTAGGACCTTTTATTGCCAGAAAAAAAGCTCTTTCATTATCAAAAGGAGATTATATTCTTTGTATAGACGCCGATGACGAATTGACAAGCAAAGATACTCTAGACAAGCTGAACTCCTTAATCGTGTCATATTCACCAGAAGTGATTATGTTTAATATGACTCGCGACTTAACATCCAATGAGCCCTTTATTGATTACGAACATATATTTAAAACAAATAATGGCTTTATAAAAAAATCTGAAATCCTCCAAGCCTTCGTTTCAACATATTCACTAAACAACCTTGCCAGTAAAGCAATCAAACGAGAGCTTTTTTCAACAAACGAAATAAAAAAGCACTTCGTTATCAATGAAGATCGATTGGAAGTATTTGATATTTTAAAAAAAGCTGATTCATTTTACTTAACGAATGAACTTTTTTACTACTATCGAAAAAATGAAACATCGACCACCGAGTCTCAACCGACTATTGATTATTTTGAACAAATAACTGCAATAGAACAAATAATTCACTGTTTTGCCGTTGACCATAACCTAAAAACAAACGAAGAACTGAGTTTGTATCTCAAGGCAATCAATGGACCAATTCTTGGATTATCCAAACAAAGAAAGTGGAAAGAAGTAAAACAAGATTATATAGCAATCTCAGAAAATGCTTTTTTACAAAAAGCTTATGCACATTACAATAAAAACATCTCCATAGTACCCCGAACAGCTATCTATTTACTTTGCAATAAGCATCTTATTCTTTGTTATCTGCTCAATCTGCTCCGAAACTTTATAAATAAATGATGGCTAGAGAGATCTTTCAATTAGTCCCGCTTGAAAACTACGAACACACCTACTCACTTCTCTGCAAAGATCCAGAAAAAAGCAATAATCATACATATACAACTTGCCTTTTAGTCAACTAACCACAGCAATCTATTTGCACTTTTTTTTACGTAAAAATGAACTCACTAACTTCTTTTCATAATCGTTCATTGAAAAGAAATATGCCACAGAAGCATAACAAACAGAGAAAGCAATGATTCCAGAAATCAACACTCCCCACGAGCATCTTTCCGCAGGAAGAAAAACTGACCAAACAAAAAAGCTAACTACCAACAAAACAAAGAGCGGGGCAATTACTCTAGCAGCATTCCTCCAGTATTTCCGTACATCTAGCCCAATCACTTTAGAATAATACCAATTCATTACTATTCCGTTTCCTATAAACATCGCAATGCCAGAAACTACCGCAGCCCCAATTGCTCCATAATGCGGAATAACTATCAGAACAAAAATAATGTTAATAATCGACATGAATAAATACAACTTCCCTCTGAAACTATACTTATTCATTACTTGCAAAATCGATATTCCTAGATTCTGCATAAGATCAATTGTGAAAGGAATCATAACAGCAAGAGCAATCCAATAGGCATCTTCAAATCCCGGACCAGCCCATAAATAAATAAACTCTCTTCCAAAAATAATGAATCCAAACACAACAAGAATTAATGGATATGCCACGATTCTTCCAACCGAAGTAAATAAATCAGAGATTGCAGGAATATTTTCCTTTTTAAAATAAAGTTCTGATAATCGAGGTAGAAATATTCCTGTTACAGCTGTCCCTAAAGGCTGATATGCTGTTTGCGCAACCTGCATAGCAACAGCATAAACCGCTACTACTCCCATCCCGTAAACTGCACCCAAAATCAATTGATTTGTTTTCCAAAAAATCTGATCAGCGATAACAGCCAACAAAATCGCACCAGAATAGACCAGTATTTCCTTTAAAAGCGCGTTGTCTTTATAATGTCGCTTTACTTTTGCGTTTAAAATTTTTCGAGCGAATATTTTCTGGGCAAGAGCACAGCAACAATTCGCAGCAAGCTGAATACAACAAATGGTTGCCGCAAAAGGAAACGACTGAATTAAGCAAACTACAATGACCGGCTGAAGAACCACGCTTAAAATCTGAACACTTTTCAGAAAGACAAATCGTTCATGAGCATTGATTACCGCAACATTTATGGCATTATGCATTGTCACAATCAAATTAACAATTAAAACCAAGAGCATAATAGATGTTTCATTAAGTTGAAAATCAGTCAAAACATCAGCGTATACAAAACGAACAGCAATAGCAGCAAAGAGCCCTACCACCAAAGCCAAAACGCTAACAACGCGATAGATTCCCCTGCATACGGCTAAACTATTCTCCATCCCTTTTTCGTCTTCCGAAAAGAAAAACTTGCAATAAAACCGCGTTACTCCGCCAGAAAACATAGTGTCCATAATTGCTATATAAGCCATGATAGAGCCTATAAGTTGAAAGAGACCATACTCTTCGGAGCCAAGCCCTCTAATAAGTAAAGGTACATATAAAAGGTTTATTAGTATTTGAGCTGCGGAATAGGAATAGGAAAGAATAGCTCCTTTTTTTCTCGAAGAGCTTCTCTGTTCTTCATTTTCGTTCTGCTTCAATACTTAAAACACTTTCCTTAATACATAGTGAAATATTAATAGATAGTAGATGAAAAGGTTTGGATATAATCCTTTTCCTAACATACTCATTAAATAAGCTTTCTTTGCAGTTTATCCCAAAGAAGGCTTATTTATTTTCCTTGATCAAAAACAATAAATTTTACCACAGGTTGGATTCTATTTTAGTAAACTGTTAGTGTTTATTTAAGATTGCCTTGATTCAGAAAGTCCGTTAAATGACCCCCCGATTAGCAATCGTAATACCTTGTTACAATGAACAGGAAGTCCCGCCTAAAACCGCACCTTTTTTTGAACAAATTGGAAGAACTCAAATCTTTAGAAACAATTTCTAAAGATAGTTTCATTCTCCTTATTGACGACGGCAGCAAAGACGAAACCTGGAAAATAATTTCTGAACTGTCAAACAAAAATGATTCCTTTAGAGAAATCCGCCTTTCACGAAACCGCGGACACTAAAATGCTCTCCTTTGCGGACTCTTGGAGGCTCGAACTCAAGTTGATGTTACTATTAGTATCGATTGCGATGGACAAGATGACGTTGACGCAATGAATGAAATGATGCGGGCTTATTTTACAGGAAACGAGATCGTTTGCGGCGTTCGTTCAAATCGTAAAACAGACAGCTTATTTAAGCGCTTTTCCGCCCAATTCTTTTATTTGCTCATGGAGAAAATGGGGATAGAATCTATCTTCAATCACGCCGACTACCGTTTAACAAGCGCCCGTGTTCTCGATGCTCTTTCGAAATTTAAAGAAGTCAATCTTTTCCTTCGGGGAATGATGCCGCTCGTTGGCTTTACTTCCACCTGTGTTTACTATGAAAGACATGAACGAATTGCAGGGAAATCGCATTATCCTTTAAAAAAGATGCTTTCTTTTGCAGTTGATGGAATACCAGCTTATCCGTTAAACCTATTAGGATAATTACACTCTTTGGTTTTATCGTTTCCTTTATAAGTTTTGTAGGTGTCGTTTGGGCTATAGTAATTTCACTTACAGGAAACTCCGTTGCTGGATGGGCCAGCATGACCGCTATCCTCTGCTTTCTTATGGGAGTTCTTTTATTAAGCCTCGGTGTTATCGGCAAAATATACTTAGAAACAAAGCGCAGACCACGTTACATCATTGCCGAAAAAACCGCTAAGAAAACAGATGAAAACGAGGATTCCCTTTATGTATAAAATTGGCCGTTTTTTATACAGCCCACTGTTTTCTTTTTGTTTCTATCGCTTGTTTTGCCTTAGGCCTCACGGCTCACGCTTTTGCCTTCACGAATCTTTTCCCAACACACGACTCTCTCTATAATCAATATTTTGACACACTTGAGTATCTTCATCAGATCTCTCTCGGTCGTTTTTGTCTTCCTGTATATGTCGAATTAACTGCCTCAGTTGCCACTCTTCCTTTTAGTGTTGGGATAATTTCGCTTTTATATCTTTCGATATTTTCTTACATAATAGTCAAATGTTTTAACCTTAATTTATTGGCAGCTATCTCAGTCTGCGGGATTGTTGTCACTAACCGAACCATTATTGCCCTTACGACTACGTATATGCCTTGGCTTGGCGCTGACTGCCTTGCTGTTTTACTGGCGGGAATTGCTTTTTCTTTTTGGTTAAAATCCTACAAATCAAAACTTTCAAACTCATGGAAGCACCTGATCGTTTCAAGCATTTGTCTCTTCTTAACTCTTTCTCTTTATCAAGCAATGATTTCGGTCTTCCTTGTTCTTGTTGCTTGCCAATGCTTGAAAGATTTAATCGCGAGCAAGAATGCAAAGACTGTATTTTCTTGCGGCTTTCATGCAGCCCAACCTTCCTTATTGCAGGGTTTATTTATTACTGCACGTTTAAGGTCATCATGCTGATTGGGAATATCCAAATTCCTCAAACGTACAACAGTTTATCTAATCTTTCTTCAAACCAAGAGCCACTCTCTTCTAGAATAATTAATGCTTATATTCAGGTATTTAGCCTCTTTTTTGGCTCCAATATCGCTAGCGCTTACCCTGTCATTCTTATTAAAGTAATCGATGTCATCATTCTTCTCATCAGCCTATTCTTAATTTCAGAAAGGGCCATTTCATCCAAAATAAGCAAATCTTCTCTGCTAACAATAATAATTCTTGTCGTTTCACTACCTTTTTTAAGCAACACTTGCCGCGTACTGAATAGCAAAACACATGATCTGATGTATTTTGGCGTTTGGTTTCTTGTTCTGTTCCCTGTCCTTGTAAGGGAAAAACCTCAATATCATTCCATAACTCACTACTTATTTTATACAGCATCTATATGCTGTCTCGTCCTTACCACAGCCAACATTCAAACCGCTAACCTCGCATACCAAACTAAATGTTCTGAATACAATGCAACTAATCTACTTATGAGCGAAATAACCTCTAAGATTGAAGAAGTTGACAACTATGTCGAGGGAGAAACAACCGTAGTCTTTATTGGCAGTATTCGCAATACGATTGTTGACCATCCAGAAGAATCTAGAGTTTCAAAAATCACGGGAATGTCATCTGAGTACTTTGCGACAACCGGGTCAGACCAGGCTTATTTAAAACCTGGCTCAATTGACCGCTATTATCAAAATGTCCTTATGCGAAAAACCCTTGTCCGAACCTCTACCGATGGAGACATTAGCCTTGCGCAAAATCACCCTTCGTATCCTGATAAGAATTCCATTTGGGTTGAGAACAAAACAGTTTATGTGAAGCTATAGCATCTTTGCAACTAAAAGATAGGCTACGAAGTAGGTTTCTGCACTCTTTCTAGCTGATTCAAAAAACAACTCTCTAGCTTTGAATCCTGTTCTTGAATCAAGCGGCTGGCACACAAACGACAGCATTTTGGCCTCAACTCTTTTAAAGTCCGGAAGTGTTAACGACGCAATTTCTAGATTCAAGGCCTCTGCCATATCAACGCTCTATTCGTTTCTTAATAATGGATCGCTTGACACAATCGCCAACAAGGCCGTTTCCTCTTTGAAGCTACATAAGCTTGTTTGGAGAGGCAAAAATAAGAGCTACACCAGCGTTCATGATTGGCTTAACGATCGCTTGGGGTGGACAAAGGGCGAGCAATCGCCAAAGAAACCCATTCTGTGAGAGCTATGTTTTTGAAAAGCATTAGTTTACAATTGGTTGCTATGTAGTCGAGGGAGCCTCAGGAGGTTTTTTTCATTGCAAAATATAAAAAAGAGCAACTGCTTCCAAATTCTTTTTCTAGCTGCAATTTCTCTTTATTCTGCACTTTACTTAGAGCTTTTTTATGAAAGCAGCCATGAAACAAGTCACCTTTTAAACCTACTCCAAGGCTACTCTCTAACGGAAATCGGTTCCTTTGTTCGGTTTTTTCTTTTTTTCTTTTTTCTTTTTGTCTCTTTTTTTCTTCTATCAAAAATCCTATCGAAACCTGAATTATCTAATGGCATATTTCGCTTTCGATATGTCATTGGTTTTCTGCTCTTTTTTATTCTTTTTATTTGCCAGATAAACGGATCCTCCATCTCGTATTGGGCAAATATCTTTAACTTCCAAGACAATACGGGGTTGCTTTTCGGAGAATCCCGCTCTATCCGATCTGACGAATGGGAGGTCTTTACTCCATTTAGCCTTTCTCAATCCGCGACAGACTATTCGGCGGTATCAGATTTAATTAGAGCAGCTTCAACCGATGTAACAATGGTATATGCACAGCCTTCTTGGAGCATTGCAACACTCTTTCGCCCATTTCTTTGGGGCTATCTTTTTTTTGGTTCAAGTTTTGGACTTTCGTTTTTTTGGTGTGCGCGACTTTTTGCTTTGTTTTTTTCTTCCTTTGAATGTGCACGTATTTACACCAACGATAATAGAATGCTGAGTCTAACCGTTGCTATTCTTATAACCTTCGCTCCGATCGTCCAATGGTGGTTCGCCGTCAATGGAACAGCAGAACTTTTCATATTTGGTCAACTTCTTGTTATCTGCTTGTGGCAGTGCTTAAGAAGAGGGAATCACTCGGTTGTTTTTGCCACTTTAATCCCTTGGTTGTCTGGCTGCTTTCTATTCATTATGTATCCCGCATGGCAGGTCCCTCTTTTTTACGTCTTTGCAGCAATGGGTATCGGGCTCTTTGTTCTGAGCAAGAAGCCCGATACCATGCCACAAAAGAAACACCCAAAACATAACAACAAAGCATTGATTGGCTTTTTCTCTTCTTTAGTAATTGTTATAGCCGCCGTGGCGTTATCCATCTCTTCTTCATGGGAAACAATCCAGATAGTATCTAACACCGCTTATCCAGGAGAAAGGTTTGAAACAGGCGGAGGACTCGCAACACAGCTCTTCAATTACGGCTCAAGCGTTTATTCAGCAATTTCCTCTGTTGGAGTAGAGCCAAATGTCTGTGAACAAGCTGCTTTTTATTCACTTGCACCATTAGGGATTGTGCTATCCGTTTTGGTGCTTTTAAAAAAAAGAGATCCGCTTCTTGTTGCTCTCCTACTTGTACAGGCTTTCTTTTTGGTCTATGGTTTATTTGGGCTACCTGCAGTACTATCCAAGCTAACTTTAATGAGCAACGTACCCACATCCAGACTCATTATGGCTATCGGCTTCATAGATATAGTCGTTTTAGCAAGAGCTTTGGCGCTCATTAAAAAAATAGACCTGTCAAAAACGGTGCTTATATCAAGCGTCGCTCTTTCGTGTTGCATTGGCTTAGTTTTATGCGAATTGGCACCTTCAATCGACTTAGGAAAAACAAAAGGTTTTCTCGTTGCGGCTTCTTTTATCTTTGCCTTTATAGCCATATACCAATTCCTTCAAAACAAAAAAGGCAACGGGTATCCGCTTTTGGTCTTTTCAATTGCGATTGTAGGAATCTCGGGTTTCTGCGTTAACCCAACACAACAAGGTAGCTCGTTTCTAAACGAAATCCCTGAAATAAAACAAATCCAAATAATCAATGAACAAGAACAAGGAATTTGGGTAGGCGACCGCGCAATAGAAGGTCAAGCATGTATTTTGGCTGGTGCACCTTCAATTAATTCGATCAACGTTTATCCGAATAATGAATTATGGCAATTGATAGACCCTTCGGGTGAAAATAAAGATATTTACAATCGCTATGCTCATATCACAATCAATCTCAAAGATGAAGGTCCCGCAGAATTCACTCTGAAGTACGCAGATGCCTTTACCGTCACCTTGACTATTGCAGACCTGAAAAAACTCGGGGTTAATTATTTGTTCACAGCAAAAGACTACTCTGACCTTATGCAGACCGATTCTCAAATGACTCTTATTTCTCAAATAGGAAACTATAGGTATTACAAGTTGTAAATAGGAGCCAGTGACAAAGGTTTCTAGTAACTTTGAACTGCACCCCATTCTCGCCTTCAGGAAACGGAGTGCAGTTCACGTAACCATCGAGCAGTTTAACCACCGAGGGCCTTTTGCCTAACAGAAAAGTAAGCCCTTAAGAAACTAGCAAAATACTAAACTTTTGTGCTGCGGAATTATTGCTTTCGTAAAGCTGAACATTGTTCCCATTGGATGCGTGACCACTCTTAACGTCAAGTACGTACTCGGGATCAAGAGCTGCCTTAATCGTGTACGACCCATCTGTATTTTTCTCAATAATCCATTTTTGCGCAAGCGTATCATTGCTCTCATACTGCCAGATATTTGTGCCGTTACTCATAATCCCCCCAGCAGCATCCAGCATTTTGCCAGACTGTGTGCTGGTTATTGCGTAATATCCAGTTGATGAGTCATAGGTTATTTGAAAGATCTGCGCTTTCGTCCCGTTGTTTTCGTAAATCCGAACGTTTGCACCATTTTCGTTTGATGCGCCCGCAACATCCATCACATATGATTGATTAATTGAAGATGTAAAGACATACGTTCCTTCACTTATAGTTTTTGCTTTTACCGCACTGACAAAAGAAAACTTTTGGGCAGAAGAACCATTAGAACGATACATCTGAATATTAGATCCGTTACTAATTCTTCCCGAAGTAATATCTACAACATAGTTTTGGTCAATTGCTGACTTAATCGTATACGACTCGTCTGCATTTTTTTCAATAACCCATTTTTGTGCAAGTGTTCCATTGCTGTCATACTGCTGAACGTTAGAGTTATTTTTCGCTTGAGCTCCCGTAATATCAAGCACCTTGCCAGATTTTAGATTGGTAATCGTGTAATAGCCAGTTGACTTGTCATAGGTAACCTTAAATGACTGAGCTGGTGTACTATTTGATCTATAAAGCTGAACATTTCCCCCTTTAGACATTGATCCACTGGCAATGTCTAAAGCATAATTGGGATCACCAGCTGATTGGATCACATATACACCATCAGCGACAGCCCCCTCTGAATAATCACGAGCTTCAAACACAAATCGTTGCGCAGCAGATCCATTTGACTCCCAAGTTTGAATGATTGCCCCATCACCTGCTTTTCCATTACGAACGTCAAGAGCAAGACCATTTACTTTTGAGATTACGGTATAGCTGCCATCTTCGTTTTCCGTTAAAGACCAAAGCTGTCTCTCTTCATCTTGGGACAACGAACTCTGCTGGACCCTTGCACCATTAACGAGTCCTCCACCTTGGACTTCGAGGGCTTTTCCAGATTTCAAGTTAACAATGTAGTAAAAACCATCCGTGGCTTTCTGAAGTTTAAATGTTTGGGCCTGACTCTCGTTTGCAGAATACAGTTGCAAAAATGCGCCTTCCTCTACAGAGCCGTTAGCTACATCGAGTACTTTAGAAGAATCAAGCTCCGACGAAATACTATACAAACCCTCTAGTATTTCATCACCACCCTGAACTTCGATCATTGTAGATGAGAACTTAAACTTCTGGGCATTTGTTCCATTAGAGGTATACACTTGCACGTTTGCCCCATTAGATGGCGAGGCTCCCGCTATATCCATAACATATGCAGGGTTAACCGCTGACTTGATCGTATAGGTACCATCTGAATTTGCCGCAATAATCCATTTTTGAGAATTATCATCGCTATCCAAACTGTATTGGGCAGCATTTGAGTCATAGCCCACTCTCATGGGTTCTAAGCCAAGTGCCATTCCTGAATTCGTATTAATAATCGAATAGAATCCCGTTGATGAATCACGTTCAATCTTAAATCGCTGAGCTACACTTTTATTTGTTTCGTATAGCTGGAGATTTCCCCCATTAGCTTTACTTCCACCAGCAATATCCAAGACGGAATGGTTATTTAAAGAAGTCGTAATGTAATACTCTCCGTCTGCAATTGTCTGAACATAAGGCGTATCTGGTGTTTCGTAATTATCGGGGACACTCCCAGCTGCACCGTAGTAGTAATTCATATCAACATTTCCGCTGATACCAGGCACGCTACCCGAAGAAGAATACTGCCACAAACCGTAATCACCTTCATACCAACAAGAGCTGTTGTATTGAGCAACCCATCGTTCATAATTATCTAGCTGAGAAGCATATAAATAATTATTCCACCAGTTAAGATTGGCATATACGCCAGCTGTATACCCAGCGGAATTAATTTGATCGCAGAAGGACTTTGCAAATTGAGTCAGGGTATTTCTTCCAAGACCAATGGTGGAATCGTCTTCCATGTCAATATAAACAGGGTAGGAAGGATTATGCCCCTTTAATAAACGCTTAACATGGCTAACTTCTGAATTAAGCTGACTCCACGAAGTGGCATATGAGTAGATGTACACGCCATAAGGAATGCCCAAACGTTCGCACTCGGAAACATTGCGAGCCCACTGCTTATCATCCTGATAACTGTAGTCATCACCATACCCCACGCGCAAAATAGCGAAATCGACTTGCCCACTATTTTTAACGGCATCCCAGTTGATCGTTCCGTTATGCTCGCTTACGTCAATTCCATGTGCGACGGGGCGTTTATTTGAATTTGATCGAATAGAATATGCCTCAATTCCAGCATCTTCGCTTTCATCAGAAACCGTAAGCTCGCCATTGGTGTAGCGCCAGCTGTTCTCCTTGAGCTCTTTCCCCTCTTGGGTTCCCTGATTATTCTCCGTGGTGCCATTATCGCTTCCTGAAGGATCGGACCACGTAGTTATTTCCGTTCCGCCGCCAGAACCTTCAGTATCACCAGAGCTGTCAACTCCACCAAAATCGGAGTCATCAACTCCTCCAAAACTATCATCTGCGTCATAAACGGGTCGATCAACCACAGTCTCATCAAATGTTGCGACTTCATTGTTAGCGTCATTTCCCGCAAAGGCAACCGCTGGGACAAAAGCAACAACCAACAAAATAGACAAAAGAATTGATAGTATTTTTTTAGAAAGCGTTAAATGGGGGGTCATCTGCTCTCCTTTTTCCTCGCAAGAATAGTACCCTTCACTCACAGATATACAAAAAGCGAATTGAATTTTAAAGAGTCTCTTTCTTACGTGACTAAATGACACAACTTACAAACGTAACTAATTTACAAGGTGAAATTAAGATGTTCAAGGTTGTTCATGTAATAACCTTGCTAGCGCGCATAATTTCAAATTATTCCTCTTGACCACATTGGCAAAGCGATTCTTACAGCAAATGAAAATAGATTTTGAGAGAGCATTTCAATCGCAAATTTTATTCTTCTCCGATTAATCATTCAGCCAGCGAATAAGCATCTGTCACACCTGGATCAGAAATTATGTTGCTAGAGCTTCTTCGTTTCATTGATGCATTATCGATTGCCACTTTTACATCTTCAGCACCAAATTGGTCCGCATTAATCCTTTTCTCGTATTGAGGCTAAGGGTATTATTCTTTCTCTTGGTCGCAGAAATTATCCCCCCCTCAACATGGGTATTCCACCAAAGCATCCTTCTATTTTGTGTTTATGTATTAATTTGTACAAAATGACTTGTTATTTTGTACAAATTATTTGGTATTTTTTTTGGAATTATTTAGCGATTTATAACAATATTTTGCACTTTTTTAGTCTTAATTGTGACTTTTGCAACGACTTATTAGCGTTTTATATACTAATTTGTATTTTTGAAGTCGTAATTCCCAATTTTTTCGACTGTCGCAAATTGTTTCGTAATAAAAATAATCACTTTTACCAAATCTCAAAATGCACACTATTGCAAAAATCGCTACTACCCTTGGATGCACCATCGAACCTATAAAATTAGAGCCAGCCGGAAAACCAAGCTGCATTTCCATAAATGAAGAAGATGGCATTAGCATCAATGCTTCAATAACGATCCCAAGGGTTTACTATGCAATGATTTCACTTGATGCAAATGGAGCTACAACAATTCGCTCCGATTAGCTATTTTTTGTAGAAGCTGTCGCTAACCTTATATACGTCAATTTCCCACTGACGGCGATGGCTCTTAGCAACCGTATCAAGAATCAAGCCCGTAACAAAAGAAAGCGCGCTACAGCCTGCCAACGCTAACGACCCCAGCATGGTTGGAATACGAGGGACCAACCCCGTGTTGAAGTAGTCAATAAATACAGGAACTGCGGCAACTACCGCCAAAACAAGCAACAACAATGCCAACCAGCCAAAGAACGCCAATGGCTTATAGTCTTTAAACAACGAAGTAATGGCCTTCAAAACTTTAGCACCATCACCAAAGGTTGAAAGCTTTGAATAGCTGCCTTCGGGGCGGTCGCGATAATCAATAGGCACATCTTTAATGCGCCAGCGTTTATCAACCGCATGAATTGAGATTTCGGTCTCAATCTGGAATCCTTCAGAAAGCACAGGCATTGTTTTTACGAACACGCGATTAAAAGCACGATAACCTGTCATAACATCATCAAAGGCATAGCCATAAATAACTTTAATAAGCCAGCGAACAAGATCGTTTCCAAAACCATGAAAAGCGCGGTCGTTCTCTTCGCCGTAGCTACCATTAGAAAGACGGTCTCCTACCGTCATGTCAGCTTCGTCTCTCATTAAAGGCTCAAGAAGTGCTGGGGCAAATTCGGCAGGGTAGGTGTCATCCCCGTCAACCATAATGTAGTAATCCACATCAACATCGCGAAACATCTGACGAACAACGTTACCCTTGCCTTGACGTCCTTCAAACCGAACAATAGCGCCATGCTCACGCGCAATTTCTGCCGTATTATCACTGGAATTGTTGTCGTACACATAAATATCAGCATCGGGCAAAACGCGCTTAAAATCGTCCACAACCTTAGCGATAGTAACTGCCTCGTTATAACAAGGAATTAAAACAGCAACTTTTTCTGACATGAATATCTAATGTCCTTTTCTCATACAGCAATTGCCTACATTAAACAATCAGGCAAAAGTGGAAGATCTGTACCAACTTTCAACGCAACGCGGGGAGAATTCGTAGGTTTAAATTCTCCCGATGACTACACCGAAAGTATTGAAGTCATTATAACAGGCTGGTGTTCTTTTACTGGCAACGATAGACAATCACAAACACTCACCAAACAACCTAGCCCACGCCGTTTTCGACGCTATAGATAAAGCTGTCGAGCGAATACTCGCCTGAAATCCTCACACGCGAAAGGCAGGTTGGATCATCACCCACATGCACCTGATCATTGTTGATTGTAAACGCGCATAAAATGCCCGCTTCGCGAATTGCCGCATGAGCGGTTTCGTTGTTGTCGCCAAACGGATACGCCATAGCTTCATTGTTTTGAACGATGGCCGCCGCCTTTTGCAAGTCGTCCAAAATTTCTGCCTGGGTCATGGCATGAATACGCCCGCCTCGACCAACGTTACTACCCGCCTGATGCATTGCGTACGAGTGAGACTGGAAGCTCACGTACTCGCTGGCGTAATTCTTCACCTTATCTGCAGCATCAGAATCGCTTGCGATAACAAATGAAGTTGCTGGCACCTGATGCTTTTCCAACAGCGGAATGCCATACTCCAAAAAGCCAGTTTCGCCATCATCAAACGTAACAACGACGCTTTTCTTAGGCAGAGAATGCTTGCCTGCAATATAGGCAGAAAGCTCCTCATAAGATGGGAAATAATAACCCTCAGTCTGCAACCATTCCAGCTGCTTATCTAAGTCGGTATCTAAAACATAATTGCCATTGACTTCGTCTGGAGTATCGCTTGCCGTATACACATAGTGATACATCAAAACCGAAATACCATCGGTATCCGCATCCATGTTGTCAACCACGTGAACAGTGCGTTCCTTCGAAAGCGTAGCGCCATCATCGTCGCTAACAAAATAGGTAATGGTGTAGTCGCCTGCTTTAGACGTGTCCACGTTGCCTTCCGTTTTTACCTTGTCTGTCAGATTCGTGCCCGTTTTTTTATTGATAACGTGGCACCCTGACTCAATATAGTCCTCCCCTTTAAGAACTACAGTTTCCGCATCGCCATTTAAGTTCATAACAAGATTGTCTGCACTCGGCGCGACTACCTGTTTTGAGTCTTCAGCTGGCATTTGGGTATCAGAATCCGTGCTGGAATTTTCACCCGATCCAGCAAAAGCAGAAACAGCTGCAAATATACCTACCGCCAAAAGAACCGCCGCAACAATGATTCCTATCAACACACGAGGACTAATGCCCCTCTTTTGGGGATGCTGTGCTTTTCGCGAGGCTCTTCCGTAACCATCTCGCGAATACGATGCTGGAGCATCAAAAGCAGAACTGCGAGAAAAGCCATAAGAGTCCCCATCCGTATCTGGAGCATCCACGCTTTTCGAGCTTGCCAAATGCGAAGCAGGCGCCATACTTGATGCTGTGCCCATACCTGCAAAACGCGATGAAGCCCTCCTGCGATACGAACTATCAGCATTCGTAAATCTCTCCGTACTTGGACCCGACGAAACATCCGAAGACCTTCTTGAGCTTGTGCCGGCGGCTTTTCTTTCCCTGCGACGAGCTATGCGCTCGCGGGCCGCCTGTCGAGAGTCTTCTTCTTCCATAAATCCATACGAAAAGCCCGAATCTCTTTGACCAGGCTGGGCTTTCCGCCTGCCCGCCAAACCTGATTCACCAACATTTCCAAATCTGCCATCTGCACCACGCTCCAGCGATGCACTGCGTTCTCTTGAAGCGCTAGGCGAGCCATCAATAACATGCGAAGGAAATTCCGATTCCTTCCTTAGTTGAACGCGCGATTTTTCGCCCGCATCACCAAATTTTCCTGCCGCCTGACGAGCTGCCCGCTCGGCCTGCTGCGAACCCCAATCGCTCCGAATAGCCGCATGAGAATAATCATAGATTTCGCGATCGACCAAATTGCGATCCGCTTTTCTGCGATTTCGTACACGAGCATCTTTTTGCGGCTCTTCCTCCCAAACCGAAGGAATGTTCTCCTCAAACCTGTGACGCCGAACGCGTTGGCTTGATAGCTGTTTCGGCACACGCCCCCCGGATGCAGCCGAACTCCTCGCATTATTCTGTTCGTCTTCTTGCCTCATTTTGGACCCTCACCAAAATAAAGCCCGTCCCTTATCCTCTTTAGTAAGAAACGGGCTTTCGCCATTTATTTCAAATTAACGCCTAGCTCTGCCTTGACCAAATCAAACGCAGCATCAATCGCTTTATCCATGTCGTAATATTTATAACCACCCAAACGACCTGCAAACACCACGTTACCCTCCTGTTCAGCAAGCTTAACGTACTCGTCGTACAACGCACTGTTTCGCTCATCGTTAATAGGATAATAGGGCTCATCTCCACGTTCCCATGTTGCAGGATATTCGCGCGTAATAATGGAAACAGGAATTTCATTACCCTGAGCATCCTTGCCAAACTCAAAATGTTTATGCTCGATAATGCGCGTAAAGGGAATTTCACGTTCGGTGTAATTAACCACCGCGTTACCTTGCCAGTTTTCGCACTCAACGCGCTCGCTTTCAAAACGTAAGCTGCGGTACTCAAGCGCTCCCAGCTGATAATCAAAATACGCATCAATGGTGCCACAATAAATAACCCTATCGGCAATACCTTTGTGTTCGGCAATAAACTCGCGATATTCTGTATTAAGCAGAATTTCCGTATCCCCAAACATGCGCTCAACCATTGCCGTGTAACCACCCATAGGAATGCCCTGCCAGCGATCGTTAAAGTAGTTGTTGTCGTAAATAAAACGCACCGGCAAACGCTTGATAATAGAAGCGGGAAGCTCAGTGCAACTCTTGCCCCACTGTTTTTCGGTGTAGCCCTTTACGAGCTTTTCGTATACATCGCGCCCAACAAGTGAAAGAGCCTGTTCTTCAAGGTTGGAAGGATCACCATCTCCAATTTCTTTCGCCGCCTCTGCTTTCTGGCGCTCAATAATTTCCTTTGCTTCAGCAGGAGTTTTAATGCCCCACATCTTTGAGAAGGTATTCATATTGAAGGGCATGTTGTATAGTTCATCCTTATAAACAGCAACGGGAGAATTAACGTAGTTATTAAACTCCGCAAACTGGTTTACATAGCTCCAAACAGGCTTCAACGACGTATGGAAAATATGGGCTCCGTACTTGTGAACGTTTATGCCTTCTATTTCCTCGGTATAAATATTGCCCGCAATGTGATTGCGTCGATCAATTACCAAACAGGTTTTGCCAGCTTTTGCAGCCTCATGCGCAAACACCGCACTCGTAATGCCTGCCCCAACAACAAGATAATCGTAATGGTTTTCCATGAACGTTCCCTTCGGAATATGAACTCGTTTTCTTAATTACCGCATAGCTACAATGAGTATATAACTTAACTTTTAGTTCCCCAAGAAAACAGGTGTACTTCTTTTAGTTATAGGGAAATAAAAAGGAAGCAGGTTTTAAGCTTCGGTCGAGCACTTGACCTTTAATAATTAGTGTGAACAGGCTTATTTCTCATCAAACCTTTCTGCACTATTCAGCAAACAGCCAAACTTTGTTTCATATTCCACTCAAAAGAAGCCTAAAGTCCATACTTTTTTACAAAAAGGTTACGCAACGTCCCATTCATGATGAACTGCCTTTCTTTTTTGTTAAGCTGTTCAAATAGGGAGAGGGGAATTTAAGCGGCTTTACCAAGAGCCTCAAAAGAAACAAAACCTTAAAATCGCGTCTTAGGCATATATCGCTCATCTTGCATCTTTTTTGATATCACGTTTATTCGCCTCATTCGGCCAAAAAACAAAGAAAAGCGTTGCCGTGTAGCTTTCATTCTAAGAGCTTCTCACTTGCCTGTGCGCTAATAATTCCCCTCTTTTATAAGGGGGTAACCATGTCTCAGCACTTTGAAGACCTATCACTTACACCGTTCGTAAAAAAGGTCACGTTTTTCTCAAGCGGTGGAGCCTTTCTTGACGGCTATGTTTTGTCAATCATTGGCGTTGCGCTTGTTCAGTTAACGGTAGTTCTAAATCTCGATGCCGCTTGGACAGCCATTATTGGTACCGCTGCTTTCGCAGGCATTTTTGCTGGCACCATCTTAGGCGGTTACCTCACCGACATCATCGGTCGCAAGCGCATGTTCACCCTCGACGTTATAGCTATTGGCATTTTATCTATCCTTTGTATGTTTATGGATAGCGCTATTCAGCTCGTTATCTTACGGTTTTTAATTGGCTTTTTCGTTGGAGCTGACTATCCCATCGCCACCTCGCTCATCGCGGAATATACCCCCAAACACCACCGAGCAAAAACCATGGGAACGGTTTCTGCTGCTTGGTATTTAGGCGCAACCGCTGCTGCTATTGTTGGCTATCTTCTTTACAGTCTTGATGGAGGATGGGCTTGGATGCTTGGTAGCGCCGTTGTTCCAAGCATCTTTCTCCTCCTTGGCCGCCACGGAATCCCCGAATCTCCTATGTGGCTTGCACGAAAGGGCCGCCTAAATGAGGCGCAAGAAGTTGTTTATACCGTTTTTGGTTCCGATGTTATTTTCGATTACGAAGAACCGAGCGATGTGCGCATTTCGACGCTTTTTAAAAAAGGTTATTTGGGTCGCGTTATTTTTATGGGCATTTTTATTTTGTGTCAGGTTGTTCCCATGTATGCCATCTACACGTTTGGCCCCAACATCATGAATCTTTTCGGGCTCGATCACGGACACGACTCTATTTTGGGTGAAGCGGTCATCAGCCTTATATTCTTGTTAGGCACCGTTCCTGCTATGCATTGGCTCAACAAATTTGGGCGCAGAAAAACACTTCTTGTCAGCCTTGTCTGCATGGGTATTGGCTTGCTCATTTTGGGAATTTGGCCCGAGGCTCCCGTTTGGATTATTCTGTTTGCTTTTAGTTTGTATGCATTCTTTTCGGGTGCGCCGGGCATTTTGCAGTGGCTCTACCCCAACGAGCTATTCCCAACAGAAATTCGTGCAACCGCTGTTGGTGTAGCTATTGGCTTTAGTCGTATTGGCACCATTATTTCAACGTCTATCTTGCCATGGTGCTTGGTTGAGTTCGGCATTGGCCCCACCATGCTTGCAGGGGCAGCCCTTGTTTTGTTCGCACTCTTAGTTTCCCTGGCATTTGCACCAGAAACGCTTGGAAAAACACTGAAAGAAACCAGTGCGCTTACCGAAAAAGAGCTTGCTCCTCGCAAACATAGTCTGCATCGTAAAGATAAGGGAGAATATCAAGGTGACAAAAACGTAACAGCGGAAAACTTACAGGGCGTACCGAAAAACGCTAATCATACCCATATATAAAACAAGAAATCAGCGAAGGCTACAGAGCCGCATATAACAACTCCGCGGCCTTCGCTTTACCTTATAGCCTTTATTTGGTTGCTGTGAACTGTCTGAAAACAAGCTTACTTGAGATCATTCGCCATGACAGATGATGTCTCACAAACCTTCACCTACCAACATCAAACCGGCAAGATACGAAGCAGAACTCAAGTTTAAAATGCTCGGAAACGACGATACCTGTCGTCTTTCAGTTCCTGCTCACTCATAGGAGTAAGTTCACGCAAAGAGCGAACAACGAATTCCTGAACGTTGCGTGCCGCAATTTCCGGAGTTTCGTGCGCTGCTTCACCTGCATCGCCCTCGGGAAGAACTTCCTCAATCAAGCCGAGTTCGCAAGCCTCCGCTGCACTCATCTTCATAACGGCAGCAGCCTCGGCCGCACGGCTACGATCCTTCCACAAAATAGAAGCAAAGCCTTCAGGAGAAAGAACCGAATATACGGCATGTTCTTGCATAGCAACACGGTTACCAACAGCTAAAGCAAGTGCTCCGCCTGAGCCACCTTCGCCCAATACAATACAAACTACTGGCACTTTCAAGGCGGACATTGCAGCTAAGTTTTCTGCGATTGCATTGCCCTGACCACGCTCTTCTGCCTCCATGCCGCAGAAAGCACCCTGAGTATCAACCAAGCACACAATAGGACGACCGAACTTTTCAGCCTGCTTCATCAAACGCATGGTTTTACGATAGCCTTCAGGCTGAGGGCAGCCAAAGTTACGCTTAATGCGCTGCTGTAAATCGGCTCCCTTTTCCTCAGCCAAAACCGTAACAGGCTGACCCGCAATCCAACCAATTCCTGCAAGAATTGCACCGTCATCAGCAAAGGCTCGATCACCATGGAGCTCCAAGAAGCCATCAACCATAGAATTGATATAGTATTGCGCCGTAGGACGATGAACATTGCGCGCTAATAAAACACTTTCCCATGCAAGGTTTTGTTCTGTGCCTTGACCTTTGCTATCTTTTTCTTTGAGAGGCTTAACACCTGGAGCGTCTGCAACGCCACGCCTATCAAGCGCACGCCTAATTGAAGCAGACGAGTTTTCCTTAGCAAGCCAAGGGAATATTTTTGCAGCAGCACTTAAGCCACCCTTGCCATTACGTGAGAAAAAGCGCCTCAAACGATCACCCTGATCTGCATGCTGAGCATCTTTAAGCGCCGAAGGATGAACCGTTAGTGACCCACTAAATTCCTTTTCGAGTGCAGCGTATCCATACAGAATACCCTCTTCGCCTTCGGCGTTTTCAGGCCCCATAGATGAAACCGTTGCCATATGAAGAGCAATTGCCTGCGCAAGATACGCACGCAAATTCTTACGATCAACAATTGCATCAATCAAGCCATGCTCCAGCGCAAATTCAGCTGTCTGAAAACCATCAGGAAGCGTTTGTTTAATAGTGTCTTGAATAACTCGACGGCCCGCAAACCCAATCAGGGCATGGGGCTCAGATACAATGATGTCGCCCAACATTGCAAACGATGCCGTAACGCCACCCGTGGTTGGGTCAGTGATAACAGAAATATAAGGCAGGCCCGCTTCACCATGGCGTTCAACCGCAGCGCTAATTTTTGCCATCTGCATAAGAGAACACAAGCCCTCTTGCATGCGCGCACCACCCGAGGCTGAAAAAATTACCAACGGCAAACGCTCGGCCGTTGCACGCTCAACTGTACGGGTTATTTTTTCGCCTACAACCGTACCCATAGAGCCCATCATGAAGGTTGCTTCCATAACACAAAAAGCAACTGGCATACCAACAATACTTGCCTTACCACAGCGAACAGCTTCTTCAAGACCGCTCTTTTTGCGTGTTCGCTCAATAAGCGCATCGAAATCAGGAAATGAAAGAGGGTCAGTTTCCGGAATACCCGCGTTCCATTCTTCAAACGAACCCTCGTCAAAGGTTTCTGCGATTCGCTCATCAGAATTCAAACGATATAATCCATGACACGTGGGACATATACCGTGATCAGACAAAACAGCATGTTTGTCATGCATTAGTTTGCAAACAGGACACTTTGCCCATTCAACCTGATAATTTGCCTTTTCTGCCAAAAGTTCTTCACTTGGTAAAACCTGAACCCAGAGCTGGAATGTTTTGTCTCCTTCAAACGGAACATAGATATTCAAACCCTCTTGATAAGCGAGCAGAGAGAGCAATTCGTTGTTAGCGGCCTGATCATCAACCACAAGAAGAGCGCTCGCGCCACATTCGTGAACCGCCGAAAGAATAGCATAGGTATTTGAGAAAAGACGCTGGTCAAATGTTTTTCCGAGCATAGCAACTTTAGCAGCACCCGAAAAAGAAAAGCCGCGTTTTTTGTCTTCCGTACCTGTAACCCAGACATCTTCGCACTTAATTTGCGCACAAGCACGAACCGCTCCCTTGGCTCGTATTCCATAGCCAACCACCATCAAGGAGCCCGCGGTGATTTCTGCAATAGAGGAAAGGTGATGCGTTACAGTAACGTCCGCCGCAGGAGTAAGCACTTTTTTTTCTGGTGCCTTTTCAGCCTTTTCAACACTGTAGCTTGCCTTTTCGCCAACGTTTCCGCTATCAACTGTTACATACTTTTTCTGGTCTCCGAGCATTTCGGAAAACCTCCTTTATCCAGCAACTGCTATTGTTGCTACCCTTGCTTTTTTCAACCGCATTGTATTTAGCAGCTTCAAAACCTTCCCTAGAACATATCGAAGCTGCACGTAGGACCCGTATTTAAGCGGAAGGCCCCATGATGTATTTCTGAACCGCTTGCGCACAGACTTTATCGCCCTTTAAAGCGCGAACTTCCGCAATACACATACGGGAAGATTTCTTTATCGTTTTCGCTTCAAGCCGAATGGTGTCCCCTGGCTTAACCTGTGCGCGAAACTTTGCTTTATCAATGCCCGCCAAATAACCAATACGCCCCGCCTGACCTTCTTCAATCAGCAAGCAGCACGACGCAGCCTGGGCAAGCGCCTCCATAATAATAACGCCTGGCAAAATGGGCTGACCGGGGAAATGACCCTTGAACAAAGGGAGGTTTGGATCAACATCGAGTTCAGCAACAACCGATTCACCTGGTTCAACCTCAATAATGCGCGTAACCCAGACAAAAGGGTCGCGATGCGGGAGTAAATCTAAAACATTTAATGTTGAGCCGTCAATCATCTTTACCCTTCCTTAAGCAATTACTCAACAAAAGGAGCGATTGCCAATGAACCGTTGTGACCACCAAAACCCAAAGAATTAGACAGGGCAACCTTTTGTGGTCCTGTCTTACGTGCCTGATTAGAAACAGAAACAGCACACTCTGGATCTGGCTCTTCGAAACCAACCGTAGGAGGAACAACACCTTCTGCAACGGAAAGTGCTGTAACAATAGCCTCGAGAGCACCTGCTGCACCAAGCGTGTGACCCGTTGTGCCCTTCAGTGAAGTAACAGGTACATTGGCAGCGAATTCATCAGAAAGACCTTCTTCGCGAGCTAACCCATGCAAAGCAACAGATTCTGTTTTATCGTTGATTGCCGTTGAAGTGCCGTGGGCATTGATGTGTCCAACATCGGCAAGGGTAAAGCCACCTTCTGCGAGCGCCTGCTTCATAGCGCGCGCAATGCCTTCACCACTTGGCTCTGGAGCTGTAATGTGATAACCATCGCCCGTAGAGCCATACCCAACAATTTCTGCCAAAATGTTGGCACCACGAGCCTTTGCGTGCTCTAGCGATTCAAGCACCAAAGCGCCCGCGCCTTCGCCCGCAACAAAGCCAGATCGATTGATATCAAACGGACAAGAAGCATGAGCAACATCGCTCGACTTCGTCACTGCACCCAAATTTCCAAAACCAGCAAGCACCATAGGGGCTGTGCCCTCTTCAGCACCGCCTGCAAGCGCCATATCCTGCAAACCATAGCGAATTAATCGGTATGCCTCACCAACGCAGTGAGTACCCGTTGCACATGCAGTAACAATGGTGAAGCACTCACCTTTTAATCCGTAGCGAATAGCAATATTACCTGCTGCAATGTTCGGAATCATGGTAGGGACAAACAAAGGGCTCACGCGCTTAGCGCCCCTTGTGTTAAGAACAACCGATTCGCGTTCAAAAACTTCCATGCCACCAATACCAGTGCCAAAAATGCAGGCAAAACGCGTAAGATCTTCTTCCTCGAGATTCATGCCAGCCTGCTTCATTGCCTCATCGGCAGCAAGAATAGAGAACTGCGTAAACTTAGCGAAACGACGCGATTCTTTCTTGGTAAAGCCCGCCTCCATAGCATCGTAGCCAGGAATGCGCCCTGCAACCGAAATGCCAAAGCGCTCCTTTTCTTCTTCAGGAAGCTCGGAGATACAACCTTCGCCTGCCATGAGCTTATCCCAGAGAGTCTGCACGCCAAAACCAGCAGGAGAAATTGCCCCCATACCCGTAATAACTACACGGTTTAACTCGACCGTTTTCTTTGTCTCTGCTGCCACGTTTTACCTTCCTTTTCGGTAAATCTTGATAGTTCTCTTTATAACGCCATGCCGCCATCAACGGCAAGCACTTGTCCTGTCACATAACCAGCCTCGGGACTTGCAAAAAATGCAACCACATTTGCAACGTCTTCAGGTTGCCCGAAAGACCCCATTGCAATGCGATTCAGAATGAACTCATTCATATCTTCACCAAGTGCACTCGTCATATCGGTGTCGATGAAGCCAGGCGCCACCGCGTTCACGGTTACCCCACGAGGAGCAAGTTCTTTAGCTGCGCTTTTTGTCATACCAATAACGCCCGCTTTTGATGCGGCATAATTTACCTGACCAACATTACCCGAGATGCCAACAACACTTGAAATATTAACAATACGACCATAGCGCTGCTTCATCATGAGTAGCGAAACGTGACGCATACAGTTGAAAGCTCCTTTGAGGTTTACTTCAATTACCGCATCAAACGCCTCTTCCTTCATACGAGGAAGCAACCCATCACGCGTAATGCCTGCATTATTCACACATACATCAATGCGCCCGTATTCATTCTTAATGTTCTTGATCAGCTCTTTTGCCTCATCAAATTTTGAAACGTCAGCCTGAAATGCCTTTGCTTCAACGCCATACAGCTCGGTTAATTCGGAAGCAAGTTTTTGCGCCGCTTCAGCACTGTGCTCACCAGAATGGTTAACCGCAATCGTATATCCTTGACTTGCAAGCTTCTTTGCGATTGCTGCACCAATACCACGGCTCGCACCCGTAACGAGCGCAACACGCTGCACATCTTTAAGCGCATCTTGTGTATTCATAAAACCTCTTTCCGCGTTACCGTTTCGCACTAACTTTCCGCTTCACTGTTCGACGTTGCCTCGCCATGCAACTAGTCTTCAAACAGCGCATTGAGCTCATCTAAGTTGCTCACCTTATGGCGCGTAACCGTTTTATCAATACGTTTCATCATATTAAACAAAACGCCTCCAAAACCTGCTTCAACAAACTCGGTATTGCCAGCATCAATCAAATATCTCACGCCCTGTTCGTAACGAACTGGCGAGATAATCTGCTTCGCCAAACGATCAGTGGCTTCAGCCGCCACAAATGGCTGAGCATCGGTATTGCAAATAAGCGGAATGCGTGGCTCGCTAAATGAAAGCGTTGCGCAAAACTCGCGCACCTCATCACTTGCCGACTGCATAAGCGGACTATGAAAAGCGCCCGCCGTTGCCAAACGAGTACAACGCATTTTACGTTCTTTGCAAAGCTCTTGCGCTCGTTCAATAGCGGAAACGTCACCAGAAAGAACAATCTGACCAGGACAGTTATAATTCGCAGGAACGAGCACTTCGCTTTGGGCTGCTCCGCAAGCATCTGTAATCTGTACGCCCGCTTCTTTCCCGGCCGCTAGAGCAGTCTCACAAATTTCGCGGGCTGCTTCTTCATCAGCTCCCAAAAGAGCAAGCATGCCGCCCGCGCGCTTAGCGCATGCTTCATCCATAGAATGTGCACGTACATTTAAAAGGGAAAAGGCATCTTCAACAGAAAGCACACCCGAAAGCGCCAACCCACTAATTTCGCCAAGAGAAAAACCGATCACGGCATCAACAGCAAGTCCGCGAGTTTCTAGAGCGTGACCAATTCCTACGGAAAGCGCCATGGTAAGAGCCTGCGCATTAAAGGTATTATTGATATCTTCCTCGCTGCCATTGAGAACAAGGTCAGGCAAATCAAGATTAAGAATTTTACTTGCACGAGCAAATACCTCGGCCACTTCAGGCACTTCAAGCAAGCTTTCACCCATGCGAGGCTTCTGAGCCCCCTGACCAGAGCACAATAAAACTGCCATGTTTTACGCCTCTTTCCAAGCGCGTTCGGCATTTTTTGCAGCCATATCGGTAAGGTTCTTGCCGCACCAGGTATACGCTTCGTTCATAAGATCGTCTACAATCTGAGCGGCGGGTTTTTCATCATGAACCAAGCATGCAACCTGACCAGACATCAACGAGCCCATTTCCACATCTCCCGTTACTGCACGATGAAGCGAACCTGCAAGCATCTGCTCAATTTCGTCAACCGAAGCGTCGGAGTCGCCTTCCATCTTGCGTACATCGCGCGCAAAACGGTTCTTTAACTGACGAACAGGATGCCCGCTCGGACGACCCGTAACGATAGTATCGGAATCCTTTGCTCCAATAACCTTCTGCTTGTAAGCATCGTGGATACCACACTCAAATGCGGTAAGGAAGCGCGTTCCAACCTGAACCCCTTCACCACCAAGCGCAAACGCTGCAACTAACCCACGACCATCAGCTACGCCACCAGCCGTAATTACTGGAATAGAAACAGCATCACATACCGAAGGGGTAAGTGCCATCGTGGTAAGTTCACCAATATGACCGCCTGCTTCACATCCTTCAGCAACAACCGCATCAGCACCCAAACGTTCCATGCGCTTAGCCAGCGCAGCAGAAGCAACAACGGGCACTACCTTACATCCCGCTTCTTTCCACATCTGAATATAAGGAGAAGGACTGCCGGCACCCGTAGTAATAACATCAACTTTCATATCTGCTAAAAGTTGAGCAAGTTCGGGTGTGTTTGGATTCATGAGCATGATATTTGCACCGATAGGATTTTTAGTAAGAGAGCGTGCCAATTCGATTTGTTCACGAACCCACTCTGTTGGCGCAGAACCACAAGCGATGATGCCCAGACCGCCTGCCTCGCTTACTGCAGCGGCAAGTTTTCCATCAGCGATCCATGCCATAGCACCTTGAATAATGGGATATTTAATGCCCAACAAGCGAGTTACGCGAGTATCAAGCGGCGCTGCCGTTGGTTCAAAAGTTTGAGTTTGATCCATTTTCTTACCTATCGTAAACATAGCTTAAGCGTGAACATGAAACACAAAATGTACCTCATGAGCAAAACGCTATTCATGCTTTCAATTCACCCATCAAATACTTTGCAATCCAGGCCCTAAAAGATGTTAAAGAACAGCCTTCTTGGCTTTTTTAAAACCTTTTAGACCCTGGAATGAGCACACGAGGGAAAGCCTTGATGCAAATCAAAGGCATTCCCTCTTTTTACTGCATACCTTTTTTAAAGAGAGTCAATATATTCAACCAACTGGCCTACAGTCTCAAGACCCTCTGGCTCGCCGAAGTCTACTTCGCATTCGTCTTCGATTGCGCAAATAAGTTCAGTCATATCCAAAGAGTCAATACCGAGCTCTTCAAAAGATGCCTCTTCAACAACAATTTCTGGTTCGATGTCGAGGTTTTCGTTAAGAATGTTCTTGATGATGTCGATTGTAGCCATGTTTTTCCTTTCAGTTTTCTACGCTTGCTTTAGCTTCTTTTTTATTCGCTTCATATTCAGCATTCATCGCTTCGTATTCTTCTTCAAAAAAGAATTTAACCTTAGATAATGCACGAATAAGAACGGTTTCTTCTTCGGAGTTAAGCCCCTCAAGCGCGTTACCAATAAGCCTTTTGTGAAACAGCCCGTGCACACGATATGCTTGCTTCCCTTTTTTAGTAAGCGCAACAAGCACCTGACGACGATCAACTTCGCTACGCGTACGTTTAACGTAGCCTTTTTTCTCAAGCTTAGCGATAGCCACGGTGAGTGTGGCGAGCGTTACGTCAAGCCTATTCGCAACGACCTTCATGGGGTTTTCTTCATACATTCCCACTGCGCAAATAGTGTGAAGCTCCGAAATCGAAAGCCCTTCGGTAAGGCGATTTTTCAAGGCGAACTCTTCTATGCGAAGAACAGAATTGAACGTATCGGTAAAAAGCTCATTGACTAACTTTTTTATGTTCTGGTCAATTAATGCTTGATCCGTCGTTTCCATAACCGCAAACACCCCTTTCAAATCAACCGTTACCGCACAAGATTATCCCTGTTTATCATATTTTTTTTTAAGAAATGCAAATAAACTCCGATTTGTCCGCTTTGCAGGAACTATTCATTCCACTCATTTTGCATATCTGTTGAATATCATTAGGGAAATATGTGTGATGTTTCTTTTTTCCTTTTTTGCTACACGGATAAAAAGCTTAGTTAATTAAATAGTTTGATTAACTAACTATTGGAAGTGTAATGGAACACGAGCGGATTACAATCGTTTTAGGAAGCGTGCACAAGATGTTCACACGGAATAGGAAGACGTACTACTTGTCATGTTTAAGCGTCACTATTTGACCGCGCCCTCAGCTTTGATACGTACATCTACTCTTCTAGGTATAGAAACTCACAAAGAGGAGAGAACCAGCTATTTCAGGCAAAAGTAAAGAATACCTACTAGCGATATTTGTCTTCTTTAAGCTTGCCTGCTAGCTGAACATTGCACCAATGCAGCTTTCGAGAAAGATAGGACTGCGCAACGAAATCATTTTCTTTGGCAGTCTTGAGACGTGCTTCGATGAGCGGAATATCATGATGAAGTAAATCGAGATCTATCTCGTTGAGGTACCGTGTTTTATCGCAAAGGACCAATACACGCCGGCCAATAACCTGAACATAACCACCCATATTAGCGGCGCTCAAAATAGCACCATCAGGGCCGTCAACACGCCCCCAGATAACACCATCTTTAAGATATGTCATAAAGGGCTCATGGTTTTCCAAGATGCCGATATCGCCTTCAATTCCTGGAAGAACGATAGAGTACACTTCGCCCGAATATAAAACTCGGCTCTTCGAAACAACGCTACATTCTATAGACATAACGCTCCCCTTTACCAGAGTGAAATAACTCGCGGAGTAAATCACAAGTCTCAAATATCACCTTATGTTTTCACGAGTCACGCAGGCGAAAATATCTAATGAACTGAGGGCTTTAACTTACTATCCAAGGTACAAATTACCAACAATTTTGATCAGTACTTTTACCTACAAGTCTAAAGCTAGTATAGGCAAACAAATAACTAATGCTGATCAATCAATAACTAGATTTTATCGCTCATTTTTTATGAAACAGGCCCGCAAGAATCATCTGTTTACTGACCGATACTATTTACTCCGAGAGCGGTTTCTTCACCCATCACACGCACATATATATCACGATAGTCGACACACCCAGAACACTCCTACCTAGACATACTATCCAACTTTATTTGGTTTGATATGAGCGATGACGACAAACATTTACCGAGTGTAACAGTCCAAAGGCTCAAAATTTAACCCCGCAGAAAAAAAATTGGGCCAAGGAAAATCCCTGACCCAATTTAGATACACACTTCAAAAACAAGTATTTATATTTTGCTTTATTCGCTCTTACGGCGACGAACAGCCACAACAGCAGTTGTTGCGCCAGCAGCCGCAATCAAAGCTAACAATCCACCAAAGAGAGCAAGATTGTCTCCTGTCTTTGCGGAGGAAGTCTTAGTAGTGGTGGTAGTTGTCTTATTGTCACCCTGAGAAGGATTTACCGCTGGATCATTCTTTGAAAAACCGGCATAAAGTTCCATGTCGCTACTTGGTTCAAAGGGGAATGTAACTTTTTGAGTTAGCTCTTTATCCAAATACCAGCCAGTAAAGGTATAGCCTTCTTTTGCAGGAACAAGCTCTTCACCATCAGGAGTGTCAATAGCTGCCTTAGTGAGTTTCTGACCTGCTGGAACAGTACAAGTTAATCCATAAGCAGCGTCGGTCAAACCATCAACGTAAGTAATCTCAAAGCGAAGCTGTTCAACAAAGCTAGGGTCGATGTGGTTATCCTCTGCAAATTTTTTCGCATCTTCGATATTAGCGAAGTATATTACCGAGTCACCGTTCTGAACTTTTGCAGCAGCCTCGCTTTTAGCTTGTTCTTCAGGAAGAATAGTAAAATCACCATCTTGTGACTTCTTTGCAGCGTTGCCAGATTTAACATACTTTAAAACTGCAGCATCGGTAAAAGTGCCGCCACTTACAAAACCTTTAACATCCTCAGCGGAAACGTTGCCGTCAAAAATGCCGCCGGTAAGACTCAAATTAATTTTAGCTACATCTTCTGGAGAATTAGTCTGCGGATTACCTTCATAAATAGCATAATTACCCGAGATAGTTCCGCCATTTACTGTAACGTCAATTGCTTGTTTAGTAGTATGCTGTGCGATTACAATGCCAGCACCTTCGGTTGTTGTTCCGCCAGGATTAGCCTGAGTAGTAAAGTTTTCGCCACCCGCAATTTCACTATTGGCAACAACAAGATTACCCGCTCTAACCTCTACGCCAGTTGACCCTTTAATTGTGCTGTTTTTAATGTTTGTTGAAGCAGCACCCGCAAGATAGACGCCATGTCCAGAAACGTTAATATTTGCGCCATCGATATTGAGCGTATTCGAAGTTCCTTCTGGAATCATGCCGTTAACAGTAACACCATTTCCACCACTCAATGTGCCTGCAAGAGTAACTTCTGCGCTAGTGCAATCAGACCAATAGCTAACACAGAAACTATTGTCAGGAGCAGTAACTTTAACATCATTATTAACAGTTAACTTAGCAGTTTTATTTACCCAAATGGTGGACATAGAGCTAGGGGCACTAGTAAGTGAAACGGTTCCATTCTTTAAAAGAAGAGATCCATAATTATCTATCACAGCTCCATCAGCACCCAATAAGGTTTTGCCATTTAAATCAATAGTTATTTCTTTACCTGCAGGAACGGTAATTTTTGCTTCGATGTCCTGACCTAAAACAATTATCGCCTTGTCATTATCAGCAATAGCAGCGTTTAGTTCTCCGGCAGTATTTACCGTAACACTGCTTAGCTCATCCGCAAATGCAGTTGAGGGCGCAAAAGCAGCTAGGGCAATAAGCATGCTAAACAGCATTGCAACAAAGCCGTAGCGCATTCCTCTCTTCTCCATGAACCATCCTTTCCTCTTTGAATAAAACACAAAGAAATATTCAAATAGATACATTCTGCAGTAGCGAGACAAACAATACGTAGGCACACCTTACCCCACCACTGACTAAGTCATTCTAGCGCTACCCCCCCCCCACAACGCAAGGCATTAGGCCGCCGAACTGGTAGTATTTAACATCAGCGGAACATTTAGTTGAGTCTATTGAATTCACTTTCAAACAATAAAACTAGAGGTCAGCCCGCAAAAAACAATTAATTCTATATTTTGTCTTATTCCTTTTGGATTCACCCGAACGATGAGTAAGTACGACTTATGTACGACAGCTGAAGAAGTGGAGGGGTGACACTAATCCTTACTTTATTCATTCTGATAGAGCAGATTACCCTGAAAAACA